>ERZ808292.141-NODE-141-length-21334-cov-4.560459_pt1 | contig 21334 bp, 19 predicted proteins | sample MGYA00521275_ERZ808292 | MGnify/ENA primary metagenome ERZ808292 (study PRJEB31516, sample SAMN03275613) | gut metagenome | biome: mammalia-associated habitat; material: feces | host: Papio cynocephalus | place: Kenya | collected 2012-07-26 ... | reverse complement strand
CGCAAAATTACCCCATGCAAATCTTGTAGCGACCGACAAAAAACGCCATTTTCGCGATCTATTTCAACTGCTTCCCGTGACAAACTTTTCGACCAAAAACCTTGACAAACATACAAGGACTTGGCGCGCGGTGACCAGTAACCGTGGAGACGACGGCAGCCTGGCCAGGCGTCCCGTAGCTTGTCATGTGAGGAGCTTCCCCTGCGGGAAAGGACCGGAACCCGACCGGAGACATTATGGGCTAACCTCTTGAGGTACATCCGTTTTGGAAGCCGGGAATGAAGTTTTGTGGCTGTTTTGTTGTGCATATCATAAAAAAGCCGTAACTTTGCTGCAAATTTTGAATTACCCATTTTAACACTTACGATTGTGGCAGAAACAAAGTACATCTTCGTCACGGGCGGTGTTGTGTCTTCACTGGGCAAAGGCATCATCTCCTCGTCCATCGGCAAGCTTCTGCAGGCCAGAGGCTACAACATCACTATCCAGAAATTTGACCCCTATATCAATATCGACCCGGGCACCCTCAACCCCTATGAGCACGGTGAGTGCTACGTCACGGTAGACGGTATGGAGACCGACCTTGACCTCGGCCACTATGAGCGTTTCACCGGCATTCAGACCACCAAGGCCAACTCGCTCACCACAGGCCGCATCTACAAGGCCGTGATCGACAAGGAACGCCGTGGCGACTATCTGGGCAAGACCATCCAGGTGGTGCCCCATATCACCGACGAGATCAAGCGCAACGTGAAGTATCTCGGACAGAAGAACCACTATGACTTTGTGATCACCGAGATCGGTGGCACCATCGGCGACATCGAGAGTGCGCCGTTCATGGAGGCCATCCGCCAGTTGAAGTGGGAGCTCGGGCGCAACGCCATCAACGTGCACCTGACCTATGTGCCCTACCTGCGTGCCGCCGGCGAGCTCAAGACCAAGCCCACGCAGCACAGCGTGAAGGAACTGCAGAGTGTCGGCATCCAGCCCGATGTGCTCATCCTGCGCACCGAGAAGCATCTCTCCGACCAGATTCGCAAGAAGGTGGCCGCCTTCTGTAATGTCGACTTCGACTGCGTCATCCAGAGCGAGGACCTGCCCAGCATCTACGAGGTGCCTGTCAACATGCAGAACCAAGGCCTCGACACGGCCATCCTCCGCAAGGTGGGCATTGAGCCGGGCGAGAAGCCGGGCCTCGGCCCGTGGCGTGCCTTCCTCGAGCGCCGCAACAAGGCCACCAAGGAGGTGCATATCGGACTCGTGGGCAAGTATGACCTGCAGGACGCCTACAAGAGCATCCGCGAGAGCCTCTCGCAGGCCGGTACCTACAACGACCACAAGACCGTCATCACCTTCATCAACTCGGAATACATCACCGAGGACAATGTGGCTGAGAAGCTCGCAGGCCAGGATGGCATCGTCATCTGCCCGGGCTTCGGTCAGCGCGGCATCGAGGGCAAGGTCGTGGCGGCACACTACACCCGCACACACGACATACCCACCTTCGGCATCTGCCTCGGCATGCAGATGATGGTCATCGAGTTTGCGCGCAACGTGCTCGGCTATGCTGATGCCAACAGCCGCGAGATGGACGAGAAGACGCCCCACAATGTCATCGACATCATGGAGGAGCAGAAGAACATCACCAACATGGGCGGCACCATGCGTCTCGGCGCCTACGAGTGTGTGCTGCGCCAGGGCTCGCGTGCCTTCGACATCTACAAGCAGGAGCACATCCAGGAGCGCCACCGCCACCGCTATGAGTTCAACAACATCTTCGAGAAGGAGTTTGAGCGCAATGGCATGCAGTGTGTGGGACGCAACCCCGAGAGCGACCTGGTGGAGATAGTCGAGATCCCGTCGCTCAAGTGGTACATCGGAACACAGTTCCATCCTGAGTACCAGTCGACGGTGCTCAAACCCCATCCGCTCTTCGTCGACTTCGTGAAGACGGCCATTGCCAACCAGAAACAGGAAACAAAGTAACAGCGGAGGCTGTTGCCATCATATTAGTATAATAAGGTAAGAATGAACAAGAACACACTGATAGGCTTTGTGCTCATCGCCGTGGTGCTCGTGGGCTTCAGCTGGTACTCGCAGCCCTCCAAGGAGGAGCAGCGCGCCCAGGCGGTGCAAGACTCACTGACGCAGGTGGCCAAGCAGAAGGCTGACCAGGCGGAGAAGACAGCAGCCTTCAAGCGGCAGCAGGCCGCCAAGCAGAAGATTGCGGCCGACACCACGGCCCTCTTCCATAAGGCGCTCACCGGTGTGGCACGCGACATCGTGCTGCAAAACAAGAAGTTGGCCGTCACCCTTTCCACAAAGGGCGGTACGGTCACCAAGGCGTATGTGAAGAACGAGAAGGGAAGCAAGCGCTATGTGGGCCATGACATTGCCGACAAGACGGGCAAGAGTGATGACCTCGGGGGCGTGACGCTCTTCAGCGGCAAGGACCAGAGCCTCAACTTCACGCTCGTGGCCAAGGAGATGAACATCAATACGGGCGACCTCTATTTCGTGCCGACGGGCCAGACGGACAGCACGGTCACGCTGACGGCCGAGGCCGGACAGGGCAAGTCGCTCATCCTCACCTATCGCCTGGGCAGCGACTACATGCTCCACATGAGCCTCAAGGCGGTGGGCATGGCGGGCCTCTTCGACCCCAACGCCTCGTCGCTCGGCGTCGACTGGCACGAGAAGGTGAAGGAGCAGGAGCGCGGCTTCACGTTTGAGAACCGCTATGCACGCCTCGACTGGAAGGAGACCGATGGCGGGACGGACTACATCAGTGAGGCCAAGACCAAGAAGGAGACCACGGAGGAGGACATCGACTGGATAGCCTTCAAGAACCAGTTCTTCTCGGCGGTCATGATCTCAAAGGACAACTTCCAGAAGGGCGGACAGCTCGAGAGCACGCTCTACGACAAGAAGGACCAGGAAAACTGGCCCGTACGTTACCTCAAAGACCTCAAGGCACAGGTGCGCACGAGCTTCGACCCGACAGGCGCCAAGGCTTCCGAGTTTGAGTTCTACTACGGACCCAACGACTTCTACGTCCTCCGGCAGGTGGAGAAGCAGAGCACCTTCGGCAAGGATCTTGACATGCAGAAGATCGTCTATCTCGGATGGCCGCTCTTCCGTTACATCAACCGGTGGTTCACGTTGCCCGTGTTCACCTGGCTGAGCGACTGGGGACTGCCCATGGGTGTGGTGCTCATCCTCATCACCATCCTGCTGAAGCTCATCACCTTCCCCATGGTCAAGAAGAGCTACATGAGCTCGGCCAAGATGCGCGTGCTCAAGCCGAAGCTCGACGAGGCCACCAAGCAGTTCAACAAGCCTGAGGACCAGATGCAGAAGCAGCAGGCCATGATGGCCGAATACTCCAAGTATGGCGTCAGTCCGCTCTCGGGATGTCTGCCCATGCTCATACAGATGCCTATCTGGGTGGCCATGTTCAACTTTGTGCCGAATGCCATCCAGTTCCGCGGTGAGCACTTCCTTTGGATGAGTGACCTGTCGACCTACGACCCCATCTTCGAGTGGAGCACCAACGTGATGCTCATCGGCGACCACCTCAGCCTCACCTGCGTGCTCTACACTGTGGCCATGGTGCTCTACACCTGGATCACCATGCAGATGCAGAAGGACCAGATGGTGGGACAGCAGGCCGAGCAGATGAAGGTCATGCAGTGGATGATGTTCCTCATGCCGCTGATGTTCTTCTTCATCTTCAACGACTACTCGTCGGGTCTTAACTTCTACTACTTCGTCACGCTGATTCTCTCGGCCGGCATCATGTTTGTGCTTCGCCACACCACTGACGACGCCAAGCTCCTGGCCATCCTGGAGGCTCGTTACAAGGAAAACGCCAGCAACCCGCAGAAGATGAAGGGACTGGCTGCTCGCCTGCAGGCACTGCAGCAGATGCAACAGCAGCAGATGCAGCAACAGCAGACAACCAACAACCATCGTAAACGATAAGTTTTAATCATCGCGGCAGAGTGACGCTTCGTCTTGACAGGCGACGCCACTCTGCCGCTTTATGCATATTGACAATGAACAAAGCGATTGCCTTGGCGCTCGGAGCGTTGCTCACGTGCGCACCGGTGGCCAATGCCCAAAACATGATTCAGAAAAACAACATCCAGCTTTCCTCTGACCTGATGACGCCTGAGGCCCTCTGGGCCATGGGCCGGCTGGGAGGCGCTGCACCCTCGCCCGACGGCAAGCAAGTGGCCTACCAGGTGTCTTACTATAGTGTCAAGGAGAACAAGAGCCACACAATGCTCTTCGTGCAGCCTGTGAGGACGGGCAAGACCATCGTCAAGCCTGCCAGCCTCACCAAGGACGCCGTGAGCGAGAGCGATCCCGCGTGGATAGAGAACGGAACGAAGATTGCCTTCCTCCGCGACGGCCAGTTGTGGAAGATGAACCCCGATGGCTCGCAGCGGGTCAAGTTGACCAACTCGTCCATCGACATCGAGGGCTTCAGCTTCTCGCCCGACGGGTCGAAAGTCATCCTCATCAAGAGCATCCCTTACCATGGCTCCATCCAGAAGAATCCCGAAGACCTGCCCAAGGCCACGGGACGGCTGGTGACGGATCTCAACTACCGCCACTGGGACCACTATGTGGAGAGCATGGCCCATCCCTTTGTGGCCGATGTCAACGGCAACCAGGTCGGCGAGGGAGTGGATATCCTCAAGGGAGAGCCCTTCGAGTGTCCGATGGCTCCCTTCGGAGGCATAGAGCAGTTGGCTTGGAGCCGTGACTCCAGGCAGATCGCTTACACTTGCCGCAAGAAGGAGGGGGTCAGTTATGCCATCTCTACCGATTCCGACATCTATCTCTATGACCTGACTACCGGGACGACGCGCAACCTCTGCAAGCCGGAGGGCTGCAAGGAGCCTGCCGTTGACCCCACCAAGAGCATGCGCAACCAGCAGGTGAACCATCAGGCGGGCGACATGCAGGTGGGCTACGACCAGAACCCGCAGTTCTCGCCCGACGGCAAGTATGTGGCTTGGCAGAGCATGGCGCACGATGGCTATGAGAGCGATCAGAACCGCCTGTGCGTCTATGAGTTGGCTACGGGCAAGAAGACCTATGTATGCGACAGTACCAACCTCGAGACCAACGTCGACGGCTTCTGCTGGGCGCCTGATTCCAAGAGTCTTTATTTCACAGCGTGCTGGCATGCCACGGTGCGCATCTATCAGGTGAGTCTTGATGGTGTGGTGAAGCAGGTTACCGACGACAACTGGAACGACTTCGGGTCGATCGCCATGCTCAATGGCAAGCAGCTCCTCGCCACCCGTCACTCCATGCTCCATCCCGATGAGCTCTACGTGGTGACACCGGCCAAGAAGGAGAAGAAAGCCACCGTGGAGGCCATCACCGACGAGAACGGACACATCTTCAGCCAGTTGGCCATGCCCACCGTGCAGCAGCGTTGGGTGAAGACCACCGATGGCAAGCAAGAGCTGGTGTGGATCATCCTGCCGCCTCACTTTGATGCCACGAAGAAATATCCCACCTTATTATATTGTGAGGGTGGACCGCAGAGCCCCGTATCCCAGTTCTGGTCGTATCGCTGGAACTTCAGCATCATGGCTTCGCACGGCTATGTCATCGTGGCCCCCAACCGCCGTGGCCTGCCGGGCTTCGGCAACGAGTGGAACGAGGCGGTGAGCCGCGACTGGACGGGTCAGTGCATGCGCGACTATCTCTCGGCCATCGACGATGCCGCTGACAACCTGCCGTTTGTCGACCGCGACCGCATGGGCGCTGTGGGGGCCAGCTTCGGAGGCTTCTCCGTTTATTACTTGGCTGGTCATCATGACAAGCGTTTCAAGTGCTTCATCGCCCACGACGGCGCCTTCAACCTGGAATCGATGTACACCGACACGGAGGAGGCATGGTTCAGCAACTGGGAGTATGACGACGCTTACTGGAACAAGGACCAGACCGACGCGGCCCGCCGCACCTATGAGAACAGTCCCCACCGCTTTGTCGACAAGTGGGACACGCCCATCCTCTGCATCCATGGCGAGAAGGATTATCGCATCAATGCCAACCAGGGCTTCGGTGCGTTCAATGCCGCTCGTATGAAGGGCATCCCTGCCGAGCTGCTCATCTTCCCCGACGAGAACCACTGGGTGCTCAAGCCACAGAATGGTATCCTCTGGCAGCGCACGTTCTTCAACTGGCTGGACCGTTGGCTCAAGAAATAACACAAACACAATAAAATCACATGGTAGAAAAAATTCAAACGATTCTTAGCGACAGCAAGAGTGCGCGTTGGACGGCGCTCTTCATTGTCGCCTTCACGATGATGATGGGCTATTTCATCACCGACGTGATGTCACCCCTGGAGGTGCTGCTCACCAAGCCGGTCGCCGAGGGCGGACTGGGCTGGTCGTCGGATGATTATGGCTTCTTCTCAGGAAGTTACGGCCTCATCAACGTGTTCCTGCTCATGCTCTTCTTCGGAGGCATCATCCTCGACAAGATGGGTATCCGCTTCACGGGTGTGCTGGCGTGTGCGCTGATGGTCATCGGCGTGTGCATCAAGTTTGTTGGCGTGAGCCATGACTTCGGTGATGCGAGCATCTACTTGAACATCATCATCTTCAAGGGCAACCTGCCCATGTCGGCGGCGATAGCCTCTCTCGGCTTCTCTATCTTTGGAGTGGGCTGTGAGATATGCGGTATCACCATCTCCAAGATCATCACCAAGTGGTTCACCGGGCATGAGCTGGCGTTGGCCATGGGCATACAGGTGGCGCTGGCTCGTCTGGGCACGGCCGCTGCCATGATGGGGTCGTTGCCTTTTGCCAAGGCTTTTGGCGGTAAGGTCAGCGCACCCATCCTGCTGGGTGCCGTGCTGCTTATCATCGGCTTTCTTGCCTTCTTGGTCTATGTCGTGATGGACAAGAAGCTCGACCGCAGCGTCGAGGAGGCGAAGGGCGAACAGCCGCAGACAGCGGCAGCTGTTGATGCATCCGAGGATGAGAAGTTCCACTTCAGCGACTTGAAGCTTATCTTTTCCAATCCGGGATTTTGGTGCATTTGCTTGCTTTGCCTGTTGTTTTACAGTGGCGTCTTCCCGTTCTTGAAGTTTGCCACCAAGCTGATGATTGCCAATTACAACGTACCCGAGAACCTGGCGGGTATCATCCCTGGCCTCATACCTTTTGGCACCATCCTGTTGACACCCTTGTTCGGCTCGCTTTACGACAAGATAGGCAAGGGTGCCACGCTGATGCTGATTGGCTCTGCCATGTTGGCCATCATCCATTTCATATTTGCCATCCACATCCTTCCTTATGGTTGGTTTGCGGTGATCATCATGATTCTCCTGGGCGTGGCCTTCTCGCTGGTTCCTTCGGCCATGTGGCCGAGCGTGCCCAAGATCATTCCCATGAAGTTGCTGGGCTCGGCTTATGCCATCATCTTCTACATCCAGAACATTGGTCTCAGCCTTGTGCCGATGCTCATCGGCAAGCTCAATGGTACCGACCCTTCTTACATGACCAGCATGAGTGTGTTCTGTTCCTTCGGCGTGGCGGCCGTTGCGCTCAGTCTCATCCTCTTGGTCATCGACAAGAAGAAGCATTACGGACTGCAGGAGCCTAACATCAAGAAATGATGGAAGGAAGAGCGCCTCGTATCAATTGACAGCAAGATAATCTACAAGAAAGATGGTGTGCCCGAATTTCTTTGCCGAAGAAGTTTTGGCGCGCCTTCTTTCTTCATTTTGCTTCTCTTCCTTCATTTTACTTTTTCGTTCTCGCATTTTATTTTTATCAAAACTTTTTTAAACAGTACTTATGAATAGAACTATTAAGGTTTTCACGACTTTGTTACTCACTGTCTTTTTTGCGGCCACAACGCATGCCCAGCAAAACGACCCGGCGAGCGCAAATCCTTCGAAAACATCCCAGCCTGCGGCCAAGGTTGTCAATGGTCACGAGTTTGTCGACTTAGGCTTGCCCAGCGGCCTGCTGTGGGCCCGTACCAATGTTGGGGCAGCAACGCCGTATGATGATGGCGATTATTTTGCTTGGGGTGAGACACAACCCAAAGACAAATATACGGAGGATAACTACAAGTTGTGTCATACCTACGATAAGATGAATCATGTTGAGGGCATGACAAAAAGAGTGCATGATTACTTAAGATACACGCCAAAGGACGGTAAAACAACGCTTGGGGCCACCGACGATGTGGCAACGGTGAAATGGGGCAAGGAATGTCGCATGCCATCACTGATGGAATTTAAGGAACTGTTTGAGAATTGCGCGCTCGACTGGAAAGCCAATTACCATGGAACCAACGGATATTTGTTGACTGGCCCTAATGGCAATACGCTCTTTATGCCTGCTTCGGGCTGCTATAGTCTGGGACGGAGTGTTATAGGTGGAAAGGGCGCTGTTCTCTATTTGTGGTCCAGCTCTCTTTATACAAAAGAATACGAGAGAAAACCTTATGAGTATGCCCACATTGTTATGGTTCTCAAATCCGAAATTTCTTTGGGACCTAACTTTCGCTACGACGGGTTACCTGTCCGTCCCGTAGCCAACAAGTGAATGGGATAGGACGGAAGCCCTTTTGCTTTCGCTGGTCATAAGAGTAACGCCCTGGTGGGAAGGCATACAAAAGATGTATGCCTCTTTCATGACAAGGCCCTGGCTTGCAAAAGCCAGGGCCTTGTCATTTCTATATGCTTAGGAGTAAATCTTCTCGGTGTTATATATTCTAAAAGGATAGGTTGACCCCACCCATGAAGGTTGTGCGGGGCATGGGGAAACCCTCATTGATTTCGTAGTGTTGGGCCAGGAGGTTGTCTCCCTTTGCCCACAGGCTGACGCCTTTGCTGAGACAGTAGTCGATGGTGGCGTTGACGAGCGTTGCGTTTTCGTGATGCCGGGTCGTGGTGTTGGTGATGAGCCCCGACAGTTGCATGATCCCAGCGTGGATGCGCCATTTGCCTTCTTCCAGGGTGCCGCCCAGATACCCCTTGTATTCCGGGGCTCCCAATACCAAGTGGTGCATGTGGAGCACGCTGTGGTTGGTGGTTACCGACCAGTGTCGGTCGATGCGCCATGAGGCTTGCAACTCGGCACCGGTGTTTTCCACGATGCCCGTGTTGACGTTGCGGGGCCGTCCGTCCACACGCACGGTCTGTATCATGTTGTCGCCCTTCAGGTAGAAGACGTTGATGCCATAGGAGAATCCTGTGGCGGCGAGCGATTGCTGCCAGGAGAGTTCATAGTTCATGATCTTTTCCGGCTTCAGGTCCGTGCTTGAGGGTGGATACAGGTACATCTCGCGCATCGTCGGGTTGCGGAAGCCCTTGCTCACCATCAACTTCAGCGCGCCATTGTCCAGCGGTCGGATGGCCACACCCCCCTGTGGCACCCATTCGTTTCCCGTGATGGAGTGGTGGTCGAGGCGTATGCCGGCGTCCACCGTCAGCCAGTTGGCCAGGTCTTGTCGGAAGTCGACATATCCCGCCACCTCGTTACGATGACTGTGGCCACTCTGCTTGTTGGGCGTTTCGATCACCTCGCCCGTTGCCATGGAGGTGTAGTAGGCTCGTCCGTAGATATGCTGGTAGTCCAGTCCCACCGTTGTCGTGTTGCCCTTGAAGAGTCGTGCGGCTTGATACCACGACACGCCCGCCAGGGCGTCGCGACTGCGGAAGTAGCGTTTTGTCGGTGCTTCGCCCTGATGCCACCCGTCGTTGATCTTGTGTCGCCCGAAGTTGTCGTAGAGCGTGATGCGGCCGTTTGTCTTGCCGTAATGGTTTTCCAGCGAGAGTGCTGCGGCCCCACGTGTTATCCATTGGCGTGCGCCTGCCAGCGGGTTGCTGGCCAGCCCTGGGTTGGAGGCGTTGAAATGCGTAAGATTGGCTTCAGCAGACAGGTTCCAGTGGGCTGAGAAGTCATAGCCCAATCTGACAAATCCCCCATATTGCTCAAATCCCATGTTGGGGCGTTGGTTGTCAGAGCGGCCATATTGTGCAGCGACGGTAGATGAGAATCGGCCCAGTCGCGTGTCGTTGCCCAGCTCGGTTTGCACGGTGCCATAGCTCCCTGCCCCTATGTTGGCGTTGGTGTGTGAGCCGTCACTGTGCGGCCTTCGCGTGACGATGTTCACCACACCGCCCATGGCGTTGCTTCCGTAGAGCCAGCAGGCCGGGCCGCGCATCACCTCCACGCGTTCCGCCATGAGCGTCTGGTAACTGTCGGATATAGGGTGCCCGTAGATGCCCTGGTATTGGGGTGTGCCGTCGATGAGCACCATCATCTGTCCGCTTCCTCCCGCCAGTCCCCTTAGGCTGATGCCTCCAGCGGCATTGGTCGATACCCCATAGCCCAGCACACCGCGGCTGGTGGTGAACAGTCCAGGCACCTCTTCCGTCAGCGTGGGCAGCAGGTTGGGGCGATGGTCCTGGGTCAGCGTGCCCCTATCCACCACGGTCACGTCGAAGGGCACATGGCGTGCGGAGACCCGTGTGCGTGTGCCTGTTATGATGACGTCCCTGAGGTCGTGTGCGATGCTGTCCGTTTGGGCTGTCGCCATCTGTGCGATGCCCAGTAGCGTTGTGAGGAATGTGACTTTTTTCATTTCCGGTGGTGAGGTTTAGTTGTCATGTTGCAAAGGTAACAGGTTGCATCCAAACATCGCTTATCCCAATTACAGATTTTCTTACCCATGCTTCGGACTGTTGGCCCAATAGACACCCACGAGGATGCAGGCGCACCCGATGGCGGCCATGACGGTCATCGGCTCGTCGAGCACGAGCGCGCTTGCCACAAAGGTGCTGATGGGGTTGAGGTAGACGTAGTTGCTCGCTTTCAGTGCTCCCAACTTCTTGCTTGTCAGGCTCCACAGGGCGAAGCATGCGAAACTGGCGATGATGCCGAGGAATGCCAGGTTGCCCCATACGACATGGCGTGTCAGTTGGTGCAGGGGAAAGCTCCAAGGCTGAAAGATGAAGACGGGCAGCACGGTGACCAGACCGTAGAAAAACACTTTGCGCGTGACGAACGTGGCGCTGTAGTGGCTCACGTCGCGCAGCAGGATGCTGTAGATGGCCCAGCACAAGGCAGCCGACAAGGCCAGTGTGTCGCCCAGGGGATTGAGCTTGAGCACCACCTGGCCGTTGAACACGACCAAGGCCACCCCCGCAGTGGCAAGCAACGATCCCATGATGAGGCTGCGGGTGGCCTTGACCTCTTTTAGGCAAGCCAGGGCGATGAGGGTGGTGAGCAGGGGAGCGGTGCACACGATGAACGACACGTTGGTCACATAGTCCATGCGGACAGCCATGTTCTCGGTGACGAAATAGAGCGAGCCGCCCGTCATGCCCAAGAGCACCATGCGCAGTTCGTCACGCCAATTGTCGGCCCACAGGCGGCGGGGCGATATGGTCCAGATGCAAAGATAGGCCAAGAGAAAGCGTACGACGAAAATCTCATGTGCCTGCATGCCAGCCAGGAGCAGTTGTTTGGAGTTGACAAAGGTCACGCCCCAGATGAGCACCACGACGGTGGCGAGGATGTGATAGCTGGCCTTCATAGGAACACGAGGTACACGGCGGCGATGAGACAACCGAAGGCTGCGATGTGGTTCCACTGGAGGCTCTGCCCCTGGAACAGCATGTTGGCGATGACGGCGAAGACGATGAGAGAGATGCACTCCTGTATCACCTTCAGCTGCACGAGCGAGAACGGACCCCCGTTCCCCTCAAATCCGATGCGGTTGGCCGGCACTTGGCAACAATACTCGAAGAAGGCAATGCCCCATGAGAAGGCGATGACGCCGATGAGGGGCCAGTTTGACGATACCCCTGCCTGTTGCAGGCGCAGGTGGCCGTACCACGCGAGAGTCATGAAAATGTTGCTGCAAATTAAGAGTAGGATGGTGTAAAAGCCAGACATGATAAGTGTTATCTTGAATTGTAATGTATGGAGGATGTGTCCCTTTGACGGTCTCGGCGAGCGAGCCGGCAAGTGGACGCATCCTCCTTCTTGTGGTAGTGTGGCCTTGTTGGCCTTTTGTTTTTGTTAGTTGAGCAATTGCTCGGCCATGTTGGCAGCGGCGCGTCGCCCGTCGCCCATGGCCAGGATGACGGTGGCGCCGCCCCTGACGATGTCGCCGCCGGCATAGATCTCCGCCTTCGACGATTGCATCTTGTCGTTGACCACGATGGTGTTCTTTCGTCCGAGCTCCAGTCCGGCAATCGACTTGGGCACCAGCGGATTGGGTGATACGCCCACGGCCACGATGACCTGGTCACACGCCATGGTGACCGTCTCGCCTGTCGGCTCTGGCCGGCGGCGTCCGGAGGCATCGGGCTCCCCGAGCTTCATCACGTCGAGCACAGCCGCCTTGACGCGCCCGTTCTCGTCGGCGAGATACTCCTTGGGGTTGTGGAGCGTGAGGAAGTGGATGCCCTCCTCCTTGGCGTGCTTCACCTCCTCCAGTCGGGCCGGCATCTCCTTTTCCGAGCGTCGGTAGACCAGGGTCACGTCAGCGCCCAGTCGCTTGGCCGTGCGGCAGGAGTCCATGGCTGTGTTGCCGCCACCCACCACGAGCACCTTCTTGCCCAGGATGACCGGTGTGTCGGTCTTGGGGTTGGCCGCATCCATGAGGTTGACGCGTGTGAGGTATTCGTTGGACGACATGATATTGATGAGGTTCTCGCCAGGTATGTCCATGAAGTTGGGCAGTCCGGCGCCCGATCCTACAAAGATGCCTTTGAATCCCTTCTCCTCCAGTTCCTTCACCGAGATGGTCTTTCCGATGATGGTGTCGGTCTGGAAGTGCACGCCCACCTTGCGCAGGTTGTCTATTTCCACATCCACGATGCGGTTGGGCAGTCGGAACTCGGGTATGCCGTATTTCAGCACACCGCCGATCTCGTGCAGCGCCTCGAAGACATAGACCTCAAAGCCCTTCTTCACCATGTCGCCGGCGAAGCTCAGGCCCGATGGTCCCGACCCCACGACAGCCACCTTGATGCCGTTGGCCGGCTGGATGTGAGGCAGCGCCACCTGGCCGCTCTCGCGCTCATAGTCGGCGGCGAAGCGCTCGAGGTAGCCGATGGCCACCGCCGGCTCGTTCATCTTGAGGTGTATGCAGCGGCTCTCACACTGTTTCTCCTGCGGGCAGACACGTCCGCAGACGGCAGGCAGCGCGGACGTCTGCTTGAGCACCTTGGCGGCGTCGAGGAAGTGCTCGCGCTCAATGTTCTTGATGAATGACGGGATGTTGATGCTGACCGGGCACCCCTCCACGCAGGCAGGCTTGGCGCAGTCGAGGCATCGGTGTGCCTCGCGCACGGCCATCTCCTTGGTCAGTCCCTGGTTGACCTCCTCCAGTCGGGTGGTGGCCCGGTAGTCTGCGTCGAGCTCAGGCATCACCACGCGCCCGATGGACTTGCGCTCCTTGGCCGTCATGGCCTTGCGCAGGTCGGCTCGCCAGGGGGCGTTGCGGTCGGTGAGCTCGTCGATGGGGCAAGGCTCCGCCTTCGCGCTGTTAGCCCTCGCGTCGCTCTTCGTCGTCAGTTTCGCCTCTTGCTGGGGTGTCGGGGTGGGGTAGACGTGCTCCTGGTAGTGGTCCATCTCGTCGCGCTCCACGCCCTTGAAGGTGCCCATGCGCTGGAACATCTCGTTCCAGTCGACCTGGTCACCGTCAAACTCGGGGCCGTCGATGCACACAAACTGTGTCTTGCCACCGATGGTCAGGCGGCAGGCGCCACACATGCCCGTGCCGTCCACCATGATGGTGTTGAGCGACACGTAGTTGGGTATGCTGTATTTCTTGGCCAGGAGCGAGGTGAACTTCATCATCACCGGAGGTCCTATGGCCAGTATGCGGTCCACGTGCTCCTGTTGTATGACCTTCTCCACGCCCGCGGTGACGACACCCTTTTCTCCGTAGGAGCCGTCGTCGGTCATGATGATCACCTCGTCGGAGCCCTTACGCACGTCGTCTTCCATGATAATCAAGTTCTTGGTGCGTCCTGCGAGCACGGAGATGACCCTGTTGCCGGCCTCGTGCAGCGCGGTGAGGATGGGCAGTATGGCGGCGATGCCGATGCCGCCGCCAGCGCAGACCACCGTTCCGAACTTCCTGATCTCCGAGGCGTTGCCCAGCGGTCCTACGATGTCTTGCACATAGTCGCCCTCGTTGAGCGTGCATAGCTTGGTCGAAGAGAGACCCACCTCCTGCACCACCAGTGTGAGCGTTCCCTTGTGGTCGTCGGCCTTGGCGATGGTGTAGGGCACGCGCTCGCTGTGGCTGTCGACACGCAGGATGATGAATTGGCCGGCCTTGCAACTGTGTGCGATGAGTGGCGCTTCCACCTCCAGGCAATAGACCTTCTCGGAGAACTGCTCCTTCTTGATTATCTTGTTCATGTGCGTATAGGTTTTTGTATAATAAAAAAAGGCAAGCATACCCTATGTCGTGTAGGGTACGCTTGCCGTATGATGGTCGGTTTTATTCGCAAGCCTTGTCGTCGAGCATGTCGAAGCCGCAGTAGGGCACCAACACCTTCGGCACGCGGATGCCTTCCGGTGTCTGGTTGTTCTCGATGATGGTGGCCACGATGCGCGGCAGGGCAAGTGCCGAACCGTTGAGCGTGTGGCAGAGCTCGATCTTCTTGTTGTCAGCGCGGCGGTAGCGGCAGTGCAGGCGGTTGGCCTGGTAGCTCTCGAAGTTGGACACCGATGAGACCTCCAACCAGCGCTTCTGTGCGGCGCTGTATGTCTCGAAGTCGTGGCAGATGGACGACGTGAAGCTCATGTCGCCACCGCAGAGACGCAGGATGTGGTAAGGCAGTTCCAACTTGACGAGCAGGCTCTCCACGTGGTCGAGCATCTCCTTGTAGGACTCGTATGAGTGCTCGGGTGTGTCGATGCGCACAATCTCCACCTTGTCAAACTGGTGCAGTCGGTTGAGACCGCGTACGTCCTTGCCGTAGCTGCCAGCCTCGCGGCGGAAGCAAGCCGAATAGGCGCAGCACTTGATGGGCAACTGGCTCTCGTCGAGGATCTCGTCGCGGAAGAGGTTGGTGACTGGCACCTCAGCCGTGGGGATGAGGTAGAGGTCGTCGAGGTTGGCGTGATACATCTGCCCCTCCTTGTCAGGCAGCTGTCCGGTGCCGAGGCCCGATGCCTGGTTGACGACGTAGGGCGGTTGCACCTCGGTGTATCCGGCCTTGCGAGCCTCGTCGAGGAAGAAGGCCTCGAGTGCGCGCTGGAAACGAGCCATCTTGCCGATGTAGACGGGGAATCCGGCTCCGGTGATCTTCACACCGAGGTCGAAGTCGACAAGGTTAAACTTCTTCAGCAAGTCCCAGTGGCAGAGCACCTCGTCCTCTGGGTTGGGCATGTGTGTCAGGTCTTCCTTGATGACCACGTTGCTGCTGGCGTCCTTTCCCTCGGGCACATCGTCGTTGGGGATGTTGGGTATGTCGAGGAGCTCGTTGGTCATGTCGGCCGTTGCCTTGTCCATGATCTCCTGCAGGGCCTTGTCAGCTGCCTTGAGCTCAGCCACCTTGGTCTTCACTTCGTTGGCCTCGTCCTTCTTGCCCTCCTTCATGAGGGCGCCGATTTGCTTGGAGAGCTTGTTCTGCTCCGCCTTGTTGCTGTCGAGCTTCTGCTGGCTCTCGCGGCGCAGCTTGTCATATTCCAATACTTTCTCAATGGCCTCTCTGGCACCGTCGAAGTGCTTCTTCTCCAGTCCCTTGATGACCTTTTCAGTTTCCTCACTGATGAGTTTAAGTGTAAGCATAGTGCTGTATGATTGAATTGTACTTTTTTATTTTTGGCAAAAGTACGAAAATATTTAAGAACAGCCAAGGAAAAGGTGAAAAAACGAGCGAAGCCTGATCCTTGCGGACCAGGCTTCTATGTTTGTTTGGAATAAGTTTTGTTGTGTGTTAAGCTTCGGCTTGCTTTGTCTTCTCAGCGTAAGCCTCCGGCGTGAGCACGCTGACGGTGCTCTTGTCGCGCTTGCCCTTGTGGAAATACACCACACCATCAGCAAGAGCGTACAGTGTGTCGTCCTTGCCCTGGCCTACGTTCTCGCCTGGGAAGTGCTTGTTACCGCGCTGGCGCACGATGATGTTACCTGCGGTGATCTGCTGACCGCCCCAGATCTTGACGCCGAGTCGCTGAGCGTGAGACTCACGACCGTTCTTAGAACTCGTCTGACCTTTCTTATGTGCCATGATGAATACCTCCTGGATTAAGCGATTACTTGTTTTACTTCAACTTCTGTGAACTGTGAGCGATGACCGTTCTTCTTGCGATAGTCCTTGCGGCGCTTCATCTTGAAGACAATCACCTTGTCGCCCTTCACGAGCGGGTTCACCACCTCTACTACTACTTTTGCACCCTCTACGGCAGGTGCGCCGACAGTCACTGCACCGTCCTTGTCGACGAGCAGCACCTTGTCGAACTCAACAGTCTGGCCGGCCTCGGTGTCCTTCATGTGGTGAACGAAGAGCTTCTTGCCCTCCTCGACCTTGAACTGCTGACCGTTAATTTCTACAATTGCGTACATTTTAATTATTTAAACGGGTTTTTCCGCAAGGCGAATGGTAGCATCAACCATTGCTTGTTCATGCCTCCACGGACTAAATCGGGCGCAAAGTTACTAAAATTGTGTGAGACGGATGCCTGTGGCGTGGATCTTTTTCTATATTTTTATGACTAATTAACACTGTCGCCGCGCGCGGGGCATCATCCGCCGCTTCCTTGTGGCTTTACCGCAGGCTTTTCACCCACTGTGCGAGTTCCTGGTCGCTGGCTCCGTTGAGCAGGCGAGCTGCCTTGAAGTGGAGTGCGGGGTATTGCGTCTTCAGGTCCTTGAGTGCCTTGTCGGGCGTGCTGCCACCCGATGTGGCAAAGAGGATGATGGTCTTGCCCTTGAGGTCATAGCTCTCGAGGAAGGTGTTGATGAGGGTCGGTGCCGTGTACCACCAGATGGGGAAGCCCACATAGAGCGTGTCGTATGCCTCCACGTGCTGCAGGTCCTTGACGATGGCGGGGCGGCCCTTCCTGTCGTTCATCTCCAGTGTGGAGCGGCTCTGCTTGTTGGTCCAGTCGAGGTCGTCGGCTGTGTATCTCTTTTCGGGCTTGATCTCATGCAGATCGGCATCGGCTGCTTGGGCCAGTCTCTTTGCCACTTCAGCCGTGGTGCCTGTCGCGCTGAAGTAGGCCACCAATGATTTGCTCATGTCCTTGTTCTCCTTTTTTGTGTTTTGTGCGCAAGCCGTGAGTGCCGCGAGGCAACAGACGACAAGCAGGTTGAAAATCTTCTTCATGTCTCAGTCTTATGGGGTTTATGCAAAGATAATGCAAACCGAATGCAGAACATCAAGCTTGCTTGAATGTTATGCTGAGGTGCAGCTTATCTTATGCAAAGATACAACAAAAAGTTGAGAATCAGTAATATTTGGAGCAAAAACGTTGAGAATGACTGAATTATGATTGCGAAACTGCGTTGTTGTGAAGACAGCAAAAGCAAGAAAAAAGCCAGTTTGAGACAGGGTTACGTTACTAAAGCGTTACTGATTTTTGAGGATAACGAACGAGACGAAAATCAAAGAATGATACGGCAAAAGTATCTAAAAATTAAGAGATTGGCAAGAAAACTTGGACGATTCTTCTGTGGGTGATTCTAATGCTTCAATCTGCTTGGATTTGCAAATGCGATAATGACTCTGCACATAGTATTTTTGCAAACAGTTAAAAAAGTAGAAAGTTATGAGCAGATCAACATTCAGAGTATTATTCTATCTGAAGCGCAATGCGCCAAAGAAGAACGGACTGATTCCAGTCATGTGCCGTATCACCGTAAACGGCAAGGTCTCGCAGTTTAGTTGCAAGTTGGACGTGGAAGAGAAGATGTGGAGCGTGGAACTTGGACGCATGAGCGGTCGCAGCATCGTGGCGCAGGAGACCAACCGCAAGTTGGACAAGATTCGTGTGGGCATCAACAAGGCTTACCAAGAGGTGTGCGACAAGGACAGCTATGTCACGGCGGAGAAGGTGCGCAACTCCTATCTTGGCATGGGTATGAACCACAAGACGCTTCTCGCCGTCTTCCGTCAGCACAACGAGGACTATGCAAAACTTGTCGGCAAGATGAAAAGCCAGCGCAGCTATTGGAAGTACAGAATCGTGTACAAGCATCTGGCAGAGTTTATCAAGCAGCGATACAAGATGGAGGACATAGCCTTGAAGGAACTTACTCCTGCCTTTATCACAGATTTTGAAGTATTCCTGCGAATAGAGAAAGGACACTGCAACAATACGGTGTGGTCGTATATGATGCCGTTCAGAAGCATCATTTTCATGGCAATCAACAATGGATGGCTGGCACGAGACCCATTCTATGCCTACCACATCACCAAGGAAGAAACAAAACGAGGCTTCCTGACAATGGAGGAAATAACAAAGATGATTAATGGTAAGTTCACCAAAAAGAAATATGAACTAATCCGAGATTTGTTCATTTTCTGCTGTTTCACTGGACTAAGTTGGACGGATATGAAAAATCTGACAAAGGGCAACATACAGACTTCCTTTGACGGTCATACATGGCTTATGACCTCACGACAAAAGACAGGCGTTGACAGCAACATTCGTCTGTTGGATGTGGCGAAGCATATCATCGAGAAGTATGACGGATTGGCTAAGGACAATCACCTTTTGCCCGTACCTGCTTACAGTTCGTGCAGATACGACATTAAGCAAGTAGCCAAACAGTGCGGTATAGACAAGAATGTCACCTGGCATCTTTCCCGCCATAGCTTTGCCACCTCGGTCTGTCTCTCCAACGGTGTGCCTATCGAGACGCTCTCCAAGATGATGGGACACACCAGCATCCGAAGCACGCAAATCTATGCCAAGATTACGGCGCAGAAGTTGAGCGACGACATGGAGATGCTGTCACAGCGTATCCATTCGGTAGAGAATTTCATTTGTCAAACCATCTAACCACAAGCGTATGAAAAGAGACATCGTAAAAATCAACGACTATTTCGTCACAATAACTGGCGATAATGTCAGGATGACCTATTGGGAGATTGCCAATCTGTTCAATGTCGTTCCTGCTTCTGTGAATCGGGCAATAAAGAGAATGTTCAAGGAGGGTGTGTTGTCTGAGTTTGAGCACAGCAGATACATCCGATTGCCAAATGGCAACTACGTCTACGTTTACAGTCTTGATGTGGTGGTAGCCATGTCTTTCAGATTCAGCACCCATTATACTGCCGTGTTCAGAAAATGGCTGGTGGACAAGGCAAAAGAGCAGCATCCTCCCGTATTCATCAGTTTTCAACTAAAAGACGTGTATGGATGCTGATGATACACAGACGGCAATACAAACAAGAAAAGCGGACTGCCTTCCTTTTTGAAGGGAAGCAGTCCGCTTTTCTTGTTTACAACTCCTTTGTGGATTTTCTGTAATGGCCTTCCAACAAAGTCTGAATGTCGGATGCCCGATACAGCACCTTGCCGCCAATGATGAAATAAGGCAAAACGGAAGTGTTGCGATAATCCTGCAATGTGCGCTTGCTGATGTGCAGTCTTGCCGCCACGTCCTTGTCCGTAAGATACATTTCTCCGTTCAAGGGGAAATGGGTGCATTCCGCCAATTCGTCCGCCATCCTCATGCTTCTGCGGATTGATTTCAACACATCGGCAATCATCTTGTGGTCGGAAGTCAATACAGTCTGTGTCATACGCCGTCCTCCACCGTTATGCCAGCACCACGTAAAATGAAATTTTCCACATCGGCAGGCTTGTAGTAGAACTTGCGTCCAATCTGGGTGCAAGGGAGCAAGTCCTTGTCACGCAGATTTTGGAGCGACCTCTTGCTCAGATTCAGAGCCTTGCAGACATCCTCGGAATCCATCCACTTCGCCAATCCCCTGTCCTTGGACTTCTCCATGAGCAGGTCCACCTTTCTACCCAATGCCTTCACGCTCTCCAAGAGCAGGTCGAAGGTCTTTTTCTCAATGATTACTATATCCATATCTGTACGCTTGTTGATTAACGGGCGCAAAGGTAAATCCGAATCATGAAAAACAGTCCAAAACATAGCAATCGTGACGCTTGTGTCGCTCTTACAAGGACACACAGGGACAAATTTCATAAAAATCTCACGGTAGTAACGCATAAGTACCGTGCCCGATAAATTCCGTTGCCGTACTTTTGCAGCGAACAAATGCAAAAAGCGTATGGAAATCATAACAATAGAGAGTTCGGCTTTTAAAGAACTGACCGAACAAATTAGAGATATTGCCGCTTTTGTCAGAATGCAAGGAGCGGTGGTAAAAAAAGAGACAAGTCCCCAAAAGGAATATCTCACCAGCAAGGAGGTCTGCAAGATGCTTCAAGTCAGCAACCGCACCTTGCAGCGCATGAGGGACGCAAAGGCCATAGGCTTTACCTATGTTGGCAATGCGTGCCGCTACAAGCGGACTGAGATAGAGAAGTACCTTCATGACAGAGGTACAGTATTAAGTTAGGCAACAATCAAAGAAACAAAAAAGTAAAATATGGATACACTTGACAGAACAACCTTTGAGAACGGCATGAGACAGCTCATGCAAAGACTTGACAAGCACGAGGCGGTTCTCAATTTCATCAACGAGTCTGGAAAAGACACGATGCTGACCATTCCAAGATTGGAGGATGAGCTGCTTGACAACCAAGACCTGTGCCTCATGCTCCATGTCAGCAAGAGAACATTGCAGCGATACCGCAGCAGCGGAATGATTCCCTACCGACTGTTGAAGCGCAAGCCTTACTACAAGCGTTCCGATGTGGAGAATTTCATCAGAACGTATGCAAGGGAAATAAAGAAAGAATTTGACGGGAACAGAAAAGCCCGCATTTATGTATAACCATTTAAACAGATTAGATTATGGCACAAAAGAAAAAGAGTGACGAACAGGACGTGCTGGTAGTCCGTGACGAGAAGACGGGCGAAATCAGCGTTGTCGCCGGACTCGGCAGAGACGGCACACCTAAGCGCACGCCAGCCAATGCTGAGAACTCGCCCGACTTCCTGCGCTTCGACCGCAACAGCGACATGATGGACAGTTTCTTCAGAAACTTCTTCCGCCAGTGCAAGGAGCCAAGCCGCTTCGGATTCTACCGAATTGCGGCTGACCAGGCGGAGAACCTTCTCGGAGTGATGAAGGAGTTGCCGAAAGACCCAGATGCAAACAAGGAGATTCTTTCCGCCCACAAGGTTGACACCTCCAATTATGAGAAAGAGGCAAAGCAATCGG
>ERZ808292.138-NODE-138-length-21610-cov-4.566783_pt1 | contig 21610 bp, 8 predicted proteins | sample MGYA00521275_ERZ808292 | MGnify/ENA primary metagenome ERZ808292 (study PRJEB31516, sample SAMN03275613) | gut metagenome | biome: mammalia-associated habitat; material: feces | host: Papio cynocephalus | place: Kenya | collected 2012-07-26 ... | reverse complement strand
GCAACACAATATACCCTTTATCGCAAAATTACCCCACGCAAATCGTGGCGCGACCAGCAAAAAATGCGATTTTCGCGTTCTATTTCATCGGTCATCCGTGACAAACTTTTCGACCAAAAATCATGACAATCATATCGGTTAGGCCGTTTTCTTGCCAAGAGCATGGCAGTCGGCTGTCCTCTTGACCGAGGCCGAGATGTCTTCCGAGCCTTGTCCGCCCCACCAAAAATCCTGTGTGCGATTACAGTCACGTGGGGCTTCGCCGGTGAGCGGGCGCAGAGCCTGCTTCCCTCTATTTTTTATGTCTTTTGACTAAAATAAGTTGGTTTTTGCTTTGCGCTCTGTTGGTTTTTTATTAACTTTGAGCACAAAAGGAGGCCAGGAGCTCACCGTTGGCGGTCTGCCCCTTACCTAATGGAAAATAATCTAACCCACATAAAAGCCTGAATTGAGAACTATGAGTTATCTTAGATTCGAAAGAGCGCTGATGACCAACCTGCAAGATTCGCTGGGCAAGGAAATCCTCCGGACCAACCGGTCGGGGGCCTATTCCTGCTCCACGATTGTCGACTGCAATACGCGCAAGTATCACGGGTTGCTTGTTGTGCCCGTGCCCAGCCTGGACGATGAGAACCATGTGCTGCTCTCGTCGCTCGACTGCACGGTCATCCAGCACGGCGCCGAGTTCAACCTGGGACTCCACAAGTATCAGGGCAACAACTTTAGCCCCAATGGTCACAAGTATATCCGCGAGTTTGATTGCGACAAGGTGCCCACCACCATTTATCGTGTGGGCGGTGTCGTCCTGCGCAAGGAGGTGGTCTTCCAGCATTTTGAAGACCGCATCCTGATACGCTATACCCTCGACGACGCCCACTCGGCCACCACGCTCCGTTTCCGTCCCTTCCTCGCCTTCCGCAGCGTGCGGCAGTTCACCCACGAGAATGCCGTGGCGAGCCGCGCCTACAGTGAGGTCGACAATGGCATCAAGACCTGCATGTATGCCGGTTATCCCGATCTCTTCATGCAGTTCTCCAAGAAGAGCGAGTTTGTCTTCCAGCCCGACTGGTATCGCGGCATCGAGTATCCGAAGGAGCAGGAGCGCGGCTACGCCTCCAATGAGGACCTCTACGTGCCCGGCTACTTTGAGTTGCCCATCCGCAAGGGTGAGAGCATCGTCTTCGCCGCCTCCACGTCCGAGTGCAAGACGCGCAGCCTGAAGACCCTCTTCCAGACAGAGGTCGACGAGCGTGCGCCGCGCGACAATTTCTTCCATTGTCTTGTCAACGCCGCCCACCAGTTTCATGTGGAGGGCAAGAACGGCGAGACCTATATCCTCGCCGGCTATCCCTGGTTCAAGGCGCGTGCCCGCGACACATTCATCTCGCTGCCGGGTCTGACGCTTTCCATCGAGGAGAACAGCTTCTTCGAGGCTGTCATGAAGACGGCCGAGAAGGGCCTACGCCAGTTTATGGAGAAGAAGCCCCTCACGGTCAGGCTCTACGAGGTCGACCAGCCCGATGTGCCCCTGTGGGCCATCTGGTGCGTCCAGCAGTATGCCAAGGCCGTCGGTATCGACAAGTGCCGCGAGAAGTACGGCCAGCTCGTGTGGGACATCCTCCACTTCATCCGTGAGGAGGAGCACCCCAACCTCACCCTGGAGGACAACGGGCTCGTGCGCACCGACGGCAAGAACACTGCAGTGACCTGGATGAACTCCACCGCCAACGGGCGGCCTATCGTGCCCCGGACGGGCTACATCGTGGAGTTCAATGCCCTCTGGTACAACGCCTTGATGTTTGGTGCCGAGCTGGCGCGCGACGCCGGCAAGGGCGACACCGCCGCTCGCCTGGAGATGGCTGCCGACAAGGCCAAGACTGCCTTCCAGGCCACCTTTGTCAATCCCTACGGCTACCTCTACGACTATGTGGACGGCGACGTGCGCGACCAGAGCGTGCGCCCCAACATGATATTCCCCGCAGCCTTCGACTATTCGCCACTGGAGAACTCGCAGAAGAAGAGTATCATCGATTTCTGCACGCGTGAGTTGCTCACACCCAAGGGCTTGCGCTCACTCTCGCCGAAGAGTGGCGGCTACAATCCCATGTATGTCGGCCCGCAGGCCCAGCGCGACTACGCCTACCACCAGGGCACGGCGTGGCCGTGGCTCTTCGGCTTCTACATGGAGGCCAGCCTCAAGCTCTACAAGCGCACACGCCTGAGCTTCATCGAGCGGCAGATGGTGGGCTACGATGAGGAGATGCAGTATCACTGCCTGGGCACCCTGCCCGAGCTCTTCGACGGCAACCCGCCCTTCCACGGGCGTGGCGCCATGTCGTTCGCCATGAACGTCGCCGAGATCCTGCGCGCATTGGAACAACTCGAAAAGTATAAATTTTAATCATTAGGAGGACACGTCTATGAAAGTCTTAATGTTTGGATGGGAATATCCTCCTCATGTGTATGGAGGTTTGGCCACTGCCAATTTCGGCATCTCCGAGGGCCTGCACGCCCAGGGTGATGTGGACATCACCCTCTGCCTGCCCAAGCCCTGGGGCGACGAGGACCACACGTTTGCGCACATCGTCGCCATGAACTGTGTGCCCATCGCCTATCGCGATGTCAACTTCGACTATGTCAGCAGCCGCATCGGCAACCTCATGGATCCCCATGACTACTATCGCTACCGCGACCATATCTATGCCGACTTCAACTTCATGCACGTCAACGACTTGGGGTGCATGGAGTTTGCGGGAGGCTATCCCGGCAACCTGCACGAGGAGATCAACAACTACTCGATCATCGCCGGCGTCGTGGCCCGCACCGAGCAGTTTGACATCATCCACGCCCACGACTGGCTCACCTATCCCGCCGGCATCCACGCCAAGCAGGTGAGCGGCAAGCCCTTGTGCATCCACGTGCACGCCACCGACTATGACCGCAGCCGCGGACACGTCAACCCCACTGTCTACTCCATCGAGAAGGACGGCATGGACCATGCCGACTGCATCATGTGCGTGTCAGACCTGACGCGCAACACCGTCATCAACCAGTATCACCAGGACCCCCGCAAGGTGTTCACCGTGCACAACGCTGTCTATCCCCTCAGACCGGAGAACGCGGCCATCCCGCGTCCCGACCACACGGGCAAGGACAAGGTGGTGACCTTCCTCGGCCGTCTGACCATGCAGAAGGGCCCCGAATACTTTGTCGAGGCGGCCAACATGGTGCTCCACCGCACGCGACACATCCGCTTCTGCATGGCGGGCTCGGGCGACATGATGGACCAGATGATTTACCTCGCAGCCGAGCGCGGCATCGCCGACAGGTTCCATTTCCCGGGATTCATGCGCGGCAAGCAGGTCTATGAGTGTCTCAAGGACTCCGACGTCTACGTCATGCCATCGGTCTCGGAGCCTTTCGGCATATCGCCGCTCGAGGCCATGCAGTGTGGCACGCCCACCATCATCTCCAAGCAGAGCGGTTGCGCCGAGATCCTCAACAACTGCATCAAGGTCGACTATTGGGACATCCATGCGCTGGCCGACTCCATCTACAGCATCTGCCACAACGACAGCCTCTTCCACTATCTGCAGGATGAGGGCAAGCGGGAGGTCGACCAGATCACCTGGGAGAAGGTGGGACGCTGGATACGTGAGCTCTATATGCGCACGCTCCACTGGACCTGACGAGCCCGGGCGCCGTCACGGCGCGTGAGACCACAAACAAGAACCTTCATCATTTTTTCAAAAAAATACAACCCGCCCTCCGCCTCGCCCCGATGACAGGGCAGCGCGGCGGAGGCCCAATCTCAAAAAGAACAATGAAAACAATCTGCTTATATTTTGAGATACATCAGATCGTCCATCTGAAACGGTACCGCTTCTTCGACATCGGCACCGACCACTATTATTATGACGACTACGAGAACGAGCGAAGCATCAACGACATCGTGGAGCGCTCCTACATGCCCGCGCTCAACACCATCGGCAAGATGATCGAGGAGAATGGCGACTTCTTCAAGGTGGCCTTCTCGCTCTCGGGCGTAGGCATCGAGCAACTCGAGGTGCACGCTCCACAGGTGCTCGAGAAGTTGCAGGAGCTCAACAACACCGGTTGCGTGGAGTTCCTTGCCGAGCCTTACAGCCACGGACTGAGCTCGCTCAAGGATGAGGAGTGCTTCGCAGCCGACGTCAAGAAGCAGTGCCAGAAGATCAAGGACTACTTCGGCAAGAAACCGACGGTGCTCCGCAACTCATCGCTCATCTACAGTGACGACATCGGCCTGCAGGCCGCACAGATGGGATTCAAGGGTATGCTCACCGAGGGAGCCAAGCATGTCCTCGGATGGAAGAGCCCCCACTATGTATACCACTGCGCCCTCGCTCCCCAGCTGAAGCTTCTGCTGCGCGACATCGCGCTCAGCGACGACATCAGCCTGCGCTTCAACAACTCCAACTGGGAGGGCTATCCTCTCTTCGCCGACTCCTATATGGACCGCATAGCGGCCCTTCCCGAGGGCGACAACGTCATCAACATCTTCATGGAGCTCACGGCCCTGGGCATCGCACAGCCGCTCAGCTCCAACATCCTCGACTTCATCCACGCGCTGCCGGCGTGCGCCAAGCAGAGAGGCGTGGGCTTCGCCACACCGTCGGAGATCTTCGACGCCACGCCCAGTGTGGGCGAGATTTGCGTGCCCGACACCCTCTCGTGGGTCGATGAGGAGCGCGATGTCAGCTGCTGGCTGGGCAACCCCATGCAGCGTGAGGCTTTCGAGAAGCTCTACAGCGTGGCCGAGCGTGTGCGCATTGCCAATGACCCGCGCATCAATGTGGACTGGGACTACCTGCAGGCAAGCAACAACTTCCGCTTCATGACCACCAAGCCCTCCAACGTGGGGCTCGACCGTGGCATCTACAGCGGACCGTTTGATGCGTTCACCAACTACATGAACATCCTCGGTGACTTCATCACGCGTGTCAACGACCTCTATCCGCCTGAGATCGACAACGACCAGCTCAACTCGCTCCTCACCACCATCAAGAACGAGGGTGACGAGATCACCATGAAGGATCAGGAGATACAGCGCCTGCAAGCCAAACTGGAGAAGAGTGAGGCGGAACTGGAGGCGTTGCGCGAGAAATATGAGGGCAAGGCTTCGGCTGAGAAGAAGGCTCCCGCCAAGCGCGCACCGCGCAAGAAGGCTGCGGAGCCCAAGGCTGCGGACAAGAAATAGGCTGGCCGTAGCGCCTCGCTTCGTTTTGGCAAATTCCCCATGAGGGGTGTGTTCCGGGTAGCGGTCGGCATGGCGCCGGCTGGGCTGCCCGGGATTTTTTTTGTTTTCCCGCAACTGGGAGTGACGAGACCCTTGCGTTGGGATGGAATGTAAACCGCTTCAAACCGCTCACGCAGCAGGAGTGCAAACAACACGGCCTGTTGTACGCCTCTGTCGCTTGCAACGGCTTGTGGTCTATGCCGCTTGCACGGCTTGTTGTACGCCTCTGCCGCCTGCACGGCTTGTGGTCTATGCCGCCTGCACGGTCTGTTGTCTATGCCGCTTGCACGGCCTGTTGTACGTCTCTGCCGCTTGCAACGGCCTGTGGTCTTTGCCGCTTGCACGGCCTGTTGTACGCCTCTGCCGCTTGCAACGGCCTGTGGTCTATGCCGCTTGCACGGCCTGTGGTACGCCTCTGCCGCTTGCAACGGCCTGTGGTCTATGCCGCTGCACGGCTTGTGGTACGCCTCTGTCACTTGCAACGGCCTGTGGTCTATGCCGCCTGCACGGCCTGTTGTACGCCTCTGTCACTTGCAACGGCCTGTGGTACGCCTCTGCCGCTTGCAACGGCCTGAAAGGCCAGTGAGTACTTAGCCCTGGGCAAGCGAAGCGGCGCCCTGGGTAACGAATCCTGCGTGAGCCAACGCCCTAAAGGGGCAAAAGTATAGCCACACAGTTATTGCCTGTTATTAACACTTTTGGCCTTACAGGCCGCAGGTTACATCTGACGTACTAACCCAGGGCGCCGCTTCGCTTGCCCAGGGCTAAGTACTCACTGGGCTTTCAGCCCGTTAAGCGACAACGTCGAGCGCAGCCCGTCAAGCGACAAAGTTGTCCATAGCCCGTCAAGCGACAACGTCGAGCGCAGCCCGTCAAGCGACAACGTTGAAGACTCCAAGAGTTATCTTGTTGACGACATTCGTTTCATTCGTTCAATTGCTTCCCTTTGGTCAGTGGGTTTTCGACTATCGAAAATCGGTGGCCGAAGGGAAAGCCAAATCTCGTGTTCGAAAAAAAACTTCATGTAAAGAACAGTTCTCCGGCATTTGGCGTGACGAGACCTTTGCGTTGGGTTTATCTTTACCCCTTGTTTTCGTCACTCCAAATTCAGGTGGGGCAAAAAAAAGGAGCCAACAGTCAGGTTGATGACGTTGGCTCCTTTTTCTCTATGATGACGTTTCGTGTCAGTTGCGCGATATCTTCAGCTTGAAGGTGCTGTGTCCGACCTTCACCACGTAGACACCTGCGGTCGCCGTGGCGAGGCTGATGTCGTGGCGGTAGCTGTCGGTGGCCGTGAGACTGGCCATCTGCTTGCCCTCGGTAGTGTAGAGTGCTATGCGGTCGCCGGCATGGGCCCCGAGCACGACGAGGTTGTTGCCCTCAACCATCACCTTCACGCCAGCGTCGATGCTGATGCCGTCGATGCCGGTTGCCGCGACGGTCACCTTGTCGGAGAACTTCTCGCCGGCGATGGCGTAGACGGCCGACACCTGATAGGAGAGGTACTTGTCGTCGGCCTTCTTGTTGTCGGTGTAGGTGGTGTCCGTCATGAGGTCATCGTTGAGGCGTTCGCCGTTACGGTACACGTTGTAGCCGTAGAACACGTTCTTGTCGCTGGCCGTCTCGCCCTTTGCGCTTACCGCCTTGAGCGTGGCCCCTGCGGGGGCCGTGTGCTTCGGGGTGAAGCGCAGCGTGCGGCGAGGTGCCTTCTGGGAGGTGCCGGGCAGCGAGTTGGAGTAGGGCGAGAGGCCGATGGAGATGTTCCAGTTGGCGTCAACCTCTGAACCCGACTCTTCCATGGTGGTCCAGGTGACGCCGTCAGAAGAGTAGAGGTCGCCGCGCCCGCTGCGTGCCGGACCGTGGTCGTAGCCCAGCGGCACGGTGATCTCGTTGTGCTCCACGTACACGGCTACGCGCAGATCCTTCGTCTCGTCGACCTTCAGCGGCTCGTCGAGGTGGATGGTGTTGAACGCATACTGTTTCAGGGTGGGCACATACTGCTGGCGCACCAGCGTGTTGTTCTCGTAGACGAGCAGGAAGAGCGCCTCGGGTATCTGGTTGATGTACACCTCGACATCGCTCAGGGCGAGCGAGCCGTAGCCCTTCAGGTCGGATGCGAACCACTTGGCTCCTGCGAAGAAGGCGCCACCGTTGGACAGGCCGCCTGCGTTGTAGTTGTAGCCGTCGTGCCAGCGCAGGTAGATGGGTTCTCCGAGCGCCGGGAACATCCATGAGAGCTTGTTGCCCTCAGCGGTCTGGCTGACGCGCAGGTTGGCCGGTGCGAGCGAACCGTTGTCGTAGTAGAGGTCGAGGCTCACGGGAGCCGACTTCTCGCTGACGGCGGCCGTCTTCGTGGTCAGTGTCACCTGGTAGGTATACTTGCCGGGCAACAGGTTGCGGTCGACATAGGAGATGCCGCTCACCGGTTGCGAGTTGACCTTCGTGCCGTTGCGGTAGATGTCAAATCCGTAGACGTTGCTCTGCGGCGCGTCGGCGTAGAGTGCCACGTTGTCTACGTATTGCGCGGGTTGGGAGGCCTCCTTCGCCAAGGCCACATACTCCGTGCCGGCCGGCAGTTCGCATGTCACATCCTGCCAGGCTTCAGCCGTGGTGATGTCCTTGAGGAAGATGAAGTTCTCACGGTCGGTGCCGCCGGTGGAGTAGTAGAGCGTGAGCTTGCCGTCTCCGTCATGGTCGTCGGCGTTGTGTGCGGCGAAGCGCAGGTAGCTCATGCCCGCCGTGGGCACCACGGCAAACGCAGCCTTCTGCCTGTCGGCCGTCATTGCCTTGGATCCGTCGAACGCCTGGTCGGAGACGACCGTCCAGTTCGACTGGTAGCGCTCGCCCTTCATGGCGTACACCTCGCTGCCCTCAGCCTGGCTCTCGAAGCGCTCCACGCTTGCGGCGTTGAGATACATGTCGGGGTCGGCGAATGAGAGGAGCACGTTGTAGCCATAGCTCGACTGCCGTGCCTGCACATTGACTGGCGTCTTGGCTTCGCCGGTGGGGAAGATGGTGGCTGATGCCTTGTGCGACATGCCGGATGTGTCGCCGTTGATGTACACGGTCTGCACCTCGTAGTCGTAGGTGCCCTCTGCCGTCTCCGTCTCCTCGAAGTAGCGGCGGGTGAGCAGTTCGCTGTTGCGCTTCTCCCCGTTGCGGTAGACGTTGTAGCCGGCCACGGTGGTCAGTCCTCCGAGGTCAAGCGTCACAAACTCTGTCGCCTCGTCCTGTCGCTGCAACGCGAGCAGCAGATAGGTGATGCCGTCCTTTGACGTGAACGACGACATGCCGCCTGCCGTGGCCGGTGCGATGTTGTCGATCTCGCCATATTTGCCCATGTCTATCGAGCCTATGCGGTCGCCGGTGGCGAAGTCGTAGATGCCGATGGTGTACTTGTTGGCGTCGTTGCCCTGTTCGAAGGCGTAGATCTTGCCGTCGTAGTAGGCTGTGCCCGACGCTCCCTTGAAGGAGGGGCCGGTGCCGAGCTTGCCGCCATTCTTGGCCACGTAGATGGACGTCTCCCAGTCGCCCACCTCAAATCCGCCGTTGCCGTTGTCGAGCGTGGGCACGTAGGCCATGTGGCGTGAGTATTCGGAGATGGAGATGTCCTCAAGGTTCTGCATCGTGGCGGGGTCCACGCGGTGAATGTAGTTGGTGTTGTCGGCGATGTAGAGCCACTCGCCGTCAAACGCCATGTTGCGTATGCCGTCGATGTCGTCTATCTTGTAGCTGCCGGCTTTGTTGCCTTGCAGGTCATACTTCTCGATGCGTCCGTCCTCATTGTAGATGGAGGTGTAGATCCACTTGCCGTCAGTGGCGACGGCCATTCCCGACTTCGGGCCGCGGAATGAGGAGATGAACTCCGGGCAGTCGTTGTCCGTGGTCACGGGGCGCCGTGTGAGGTCGGCGCTGAGCGTCTGCTGTCCGCCGACGGTCGGGTTGTCCCAGCGGAGCGATATGTCGCGGTTGCCCTCCACGTCGACGTGGATGTTGTGGGGAGCGGTGCGGTCCTTGATCTCATAGGCCTCCACGCTTGTAGCCTGGCTCATGGCCGACTCGCCACCGTCGGCATACACCGACGTGACGGTATAGGTGTGTGTGCCGGTCGTCGGGAGCACGTCATTGTAGGTGTTGGCGCTGACGACCTCGGCGTTCACCTTCTCGCCGTCGCGGTAGACATTGTAGCCCACGGGCTGTTGCTCGTTGCTGGCTGCCGATGCCACATTCACGCGGATGTTGAAGTTGCCCTCAATGCCCGATATGGAAGCCGAGTGCCAGCTCTTGCCGTCGCTCGACAGCAGGTTGCCCTTGTTGAAGACAGCCTTGGAGTCGTCGATGCCGAGTGGCTGCACGCCAGCGTCGCTCATGATCTGGAAGCCGAAGGTGTAGCGGTGTCCGGGCTCCAGCACCACGTCGCCCTCGACGGGAATCTCCGAGAGGGTGCCATCGTACTTCAGGTCACCGTTGTAGCGTTTCTTGTAGATGTTCTCACCGTCCTTCTGGATGATGAGCGCCATGTAGGTGACAGGGTTCACGATCTGCACGGCCACCGACTTCACGCGCTTGTTGCGGTAAGGCACGATGTCGTCGGCGTCCCATGCCACGCCGGCATAATAGATGCCGCCGTCGGTGAGGCCGATGTCATCGGCGTGCTTGCCGTTGCACCATGCCATCGTGGCGTCCTTGTCGGCGTAGGCAAGCGGTGAGGCCCATGACAGGTGCACGTTCTTGTTGCCGTCGATGGTGGAGGCCAGGTTGACGGGGGCGTAGTATTGCGCTCCGTCCTTGACGAATGTCTTCACGGAGTCGCTCATGCGCGATTCCTTGGAGCCGTAGACGGCAGTCACCTTGTACGTGTATTCGCCATAGGTGAGCTGGCTGTCGGTGAACGTGAGGTCTTTGACGGGCGCGGTGTTCACGCGGTGGTTGTTGCGGTAGATGTTGTAGCCGTCGGCCGTGGCGGATCCGTTGCCTTTCTGCCAGGTGACGGTGGCACACTGGTTGCCCGCCGTGGCCATGACGTTTTGCGGACGCGGCGTAGCCGACTCGCCTGTGGCGTTGAGGCTGATGGCGACCGCCTGGTCGTCGGTCTCGGGATTGGTCTTCAGCACGGCATGTGTCGTGAACGAGTCGCCCTGCTTGGCCTCAAGGGCGTCGAGCCCGATGCTGAAGTCTTGTGTGGCTCCCGGTGCGAGTGTGCCGTGGTTGGGCGTGATGCTGAGCCACTTGTCAGTCTCGCAGAGTGTGTAGCGGAAGAAGAGGTTGGGCATCTGGTTGAGCGCGCCCATGAGCGTCAGTTTGCCGGGCACCACATCGGTGGAAGCGAAGATGCCGCACACGTAGTTCTCGCCCGAGGTCTGGTTGCCGAGCACGTAGCCCGGAGCGTCGGTGAGCGAATGCTTCACGTCGGTCATGGCCAGGCGGCTGACGCTGAACTGCCTGATGAGCACCTTGTCTATCTGGTCGGTGTTCTCTGCCGTCATGTCTGAAAGCCACAGGTAAGGGCCGCCGGGCGACACGTTGTCATAGGCTGAGCCATAGATGGCCACACTGCCCGAGGAGGCGAGGTTGATGACACCCGTCATCATCTTGCCTTCGGCATTGATGAAGAACATGTTGGTGAAGCTGCCCACCCAGAAGCCCTTGCGGTCGGGGTCATAGCTGATGTGGGTGATCTTCAGGCTCTTGATGGTCGCCTGGTCGGAGGCGTTGGTCGAGTTGACATGGATGATGCCGGCTATGCGGCGGTTGTCGAAGTCGAGCTTGAAGATGCGGCTGGAGTAGTCGCTGCCGTAGAAGTAGCGGCCGTCGTAGGTGAGGTCATAGAGCGCGTAGTACATCTCCGGGATGCTGAACTGCTCGATGAACTTGCCGTTGCGGTCATACTTCCAGAACTTGCCCAGCTCCACTGATGAGGTGGTGTAGTAGTACTCCCCGTCGAAGGCAATCGACTGTTGCAGGTCGCTTGACGCCGTGAACGAGGGTTGTGTCTCCCAGCGGTTGCTGTCGTCGCCTGAGGCTTTGGCGGCTTGCGTGCCGAAGTGCCACGTCAGCTCACCGTCACCGTTGTTGGTGATGGAGAACTTCTTCACGGCATAGTCCTCGGCTGCCATGTCGGCTGCCATGCTTGTGGCGGAGAGCGACACCGAGGGCTTGGTCAGTCTTGCGCTGAACGCATTGTCGGTGCCGCTGTTCACCTGCCATGAGCCCCGGTAGATGTTGTAACCCGGCTTGGCGATGCTCACGGTGTAGGTGCCCGCCTCGATGCGGTCGAGGCTGATGTTGCCGTTGGCGTCGGTCGTGTCCTTCACCACCGCACCGTTGTCGCCGGTGAGCGTCACCTCGCATCCGCCGATGCTGCCCTCAGCGTCGGAAACGACGTTGAGCTTGCCGCTTGTCCATACGGGATTCCATATCTTGATGTCGTCGACATACCAGTAGTTGATCCACTTGGCGTTGGCGCCATGGGCACGGAAGCGCACCTTGAAGAGGTCGCTGGTCAGATACTTGCCGAGGTCAAACTGCATGGTGGTCCACTCGAAGCCCCCGTTGGCGTTGTCGTAGGTCTTGATCTCTTTCCATGTCTTGCCGCCGTCGCTTGTCACCTCCACGGAGAGGTAGTCGACATTGGCCTTCTCCGAGTTGCGCAGGCGCAGCTGGAAGCGCAGCACCGTGTTGTTGCGGTCGGCTGTGTGGAGCTCTCTCGTGTTGAGGGCCTCATTGTAGTTGTCCTTGGCTGACCACGAGTAGGTAGCTGCCGGGTCGACGAGACCATACTCATAATAGTCGATGGACCATTTCGACTCCTCCGAGCCGTCGAGCTGCTCGGCGGTCCATTTGTCCTCGTGCAGTGTCCAGTCGTCGAAGGCATCTTCGAAAGGCAGCATGCGCGTGTCGGGCACATTCACCTGGAGCTGTTCGCTCTGCGTCGACTCCGTGCCGTCTTGGCGGACAGCCGTCACGGTGTAGGAGTAGTCGCCATAGTCAGGCACGCTGTCGGTGAACGTCACGGCGTCCACGGGCTTCGCCGTGACCTTCTCGCCGTTGCGGTAGACGTTGAAGCCCACCACAGGGTTCTTGGCGGCAGCCCGCGCCACCTTCGACGAAGCCGGGCGCACCTTGTTGGTGCCGATGAAGATGTCGTCGATGAGCAGCATGAACGCATCGTCGGACACACTGTTGATGGTGACGTACTTGGCGCTCTTCGGAATGGTGTACTTCACGAGCGTCCACTGTGCCGGCAGCTCCACGTAAGGGCTCTCGCTGACATACGTGAAGTCTGACGGGCGCTTGCCTGTCGTGGAGTAGCCCACACGTATGCGCTCAGGGCTGAAGTTGGTTCCGGTCTTGTAGCTTCGTGCGTAGAAGCTCACCTGGAAATCTTGGTCGAACGACAGTTCGGGCGAGATGATGTAGTCGTTGTTCTGCGCATCGACGGCGCAGAAGTCCACCAGCATCTTCTTGCCCGAGTGTGGCGTGAAGTCGGGGTTCTCGTCGGTGGCGGGAGATGTCTGCGACGGGTTCATCACGATGAACGCCATCTTCTGTCCCTGGTTGGGGAATGTGCATGCCTGCCAGGTATAGGTGCTCTTGTTGTCGGCGTCGATATATGACCAGCCGATGTTGCCTGCGGAGTTGATTTCGAAATCGCTGTGGCTCTCGAAATCCTCGAAATAGCCGTCGACAGGCTCCGGCGATATCCATGACAGGGTGACGGCGCGGTCGCTCACGCCCTCCGCTTTCAGCCCGTAGGGCACACCGTTGTTGCCCTCAGCCTTGAGGGGTGTGTAGTGGGCGTGGCTGATGGGGGCGAGGCTGGCCAGCCCTTGCGAGGGTCGCACCTTCTCGCTGTCGCCAACGTTCTTGTGAGCGTTGTCGGTGAAGGCCCCCATGGAAGCCCACGCCACACCGCAGACAGCCGTGGCCAGCAACAGGTTTGTTATCTTGTTTGCTTTCATAAGATGAAAATTCGTGTTATTGGATGAATGTCTTGGTGTGCCATGAGTGGCCTTCGCCGCTGACGCTTATCACGGCAAAGCCCCGGCTGTGGCCTGCGGGGATGACGATGTCACTGCCGTCGGCCGTGGCACGGAAGAACTCCACGCCCGCTGCCGAGGTGGCGGTCACGGTGTAGCCTTTCTTCACGCCGCTCACGTGCAGTCCGTCGGCACCTGAGGCAAGTGTGACGCCTGTGCCCTTGACACCGTCGCCGATGCTTGTGGCAGAGGCTTCGTAATAGGCCGGCACCGACTCGTCATAATAGAGGCCGTACCATCCAGAAGCCACCCAGACCTTGTACTTGCCGGTGTCAAACTCACCCTCGGTGGTCGGGTTGATGTCGATGTAATTGTTGTTGACACCACCGGCGGCCAGGTCCTTGTAGACCTTGCCGTCGTTGTAGACCAGTGACAGGTACTTGACGCGTGCGTTGCGTCCCCCATGCTGGAAGGTGAAGCGCAGCCGGCGGTAGTGCTTGCCCGTGAGGTAAGATGTGAGGTCCACTTCCTGTCCATCGGCGTCATACTCCTTGCAGACCGTCTTCGGGCCAACCATCTGCCACGTCGAGCCGTCGGTGGTTCCCTCTACGGAGAGCGTCGACGAGCCGAGCGGGCCGCTTGTCGTCACGATGAACATGCAGCGGTCGATGCCTTCGGGATAGTCTTTCAGCGTCACGCTGCCATTGCCGGTGAAGAACAGTCCCCCGTTGTAGAGGGCCACATTGCCGACCGACTCCTCGTAGGCGGACATCGGCGTGAACTCAGCCACCTGGTTGACCTCGTCGGTCTCCTTGCCGAAGTAGAGGTAATAGGGCGAGTTGTAGCCCGGTGCGCCCGCTGCGCCCTCCACGGGCGTCCACTCCACGTGCAGTCCTCCGTCAGCATTGCGCTCAAACTTGGTGATGGTCGGTGTCTGGAGCTTGTCGGTCACCATCACGTCCCAAAGCCACAGGTCGCCCTGCATCTTGTCGGAGCAGCAACGGAAGGCCAGGTAAATGTCCTGCCCGGCATATTGGCTGAGGTCCACCTCCTCCATGTGCTGCTGGTAGAAGTAGTCGGCGAACGACAGGCGCTCGTGCACGTGGAAGTCCTTCAGGTCGCTCGACTTGGTGGACACGAGCACCTCTAGGTTCTCAATGGCCGTCTGCTCCGACACGCCACGCGTGAAGAACAGTGTGCCATGCTCCGGCACGTGTATGCGCCGGCGGCAGATGAGATAGTCGTCAGCGTCGTTCCAGTAGTTGAACGAGTAGACGATAGAGTTGGACGACTCATCGGCAATCCACGTCGTGCCGTCACTGTTGTTGTCGACAATCTTCCAGCAGTCAGGCTGTCCGTTGGTCCACGATGTGAAGTCGTCGGTGAACGGATGGTCGATGTCCACCACGGCCGTCTTGCACTCTGTCGTGAAGGGCACGGTTGAGCCGTAAGTAGTCGTTCCGTCAGCCAGTTTCATGTAAGCCCGCACGCCATACTCCACGCCGGGCATCAGGCCGTCGACTGTCACCGATGATGTGCTGGCGTTGTCGGTGGCCTTGCTCATGGTGGCCTTGTCTCCGAGGCGCGGCTCCTTGGTGTCGCTTGACAGAGCCCAGCAGAAGCCCACCTCGACGGCCTTGGCGTCACCGGCATTGTCGATGTCAGCGCGGAACGTGGCAGTCGCATCCTTCACGTCCTCGGGGACGAGGGTCTTGACGGTGCTCCACTTGCTGGCCCCTCCGCTCACCTGGAAGTGCACGAGGCCGTCGCCCTCGTTGATGTTGGTCACCGGCACGCCCAGTTTCTCATTGTTCCAGTTGATGGCGGCAGGTGTCGACGTGTCGGTGAACTCGGTGTTGGCCGACGAGCCCGGGTAGGTGTCGCCGCTGCGCGAGTTGCTGTCGTCGATGCCGTCGGCAGGCACGATGTACATGCACCGGTGCTGCGCCACGTTGTTGGGGCCGTTGTTGTCCCACCATTTCTCCTGCATCTCCTTGGTGTAGTCGTAGTGGGTGATGAGCAGGCCGTGGGCCGGGATGTACTTGTCCCATCCGGTCTGCTGGCGGTTTTCGAGGATGAACCATTCCATTCCCGTACCGTCGGCTCTTCCCGGTTGCGCGTTGATGAAGCGCGCCTTGTTGGCGGATATGTTGTCGAGCGTCACGTCCTCGGGCTCCTTGAGCTCGATGATGTCCTCGCCCTCCTTCATCCATCCCAGTTGCATGCGCTCAAAGGCCATGAGGCAGGGCGGCGTGTTGCTGCTGTTGTTGTAGCTGCCCGATGCATAGAGGCTGTAGGCGCCCGGGTCGAGCGCGTTGCCGTTGGTGTAGCTGTCGGTGTCGTACATGTCCTTCAGTCCGAGCACATGTCCGAACTCGTGTGTGAACGTGCCGATGCCGTCCATCGATGGCACAGCGGGGCTGCCGGGCATGCCCACGAGCTCTGCTGAGCACGAGTAGTTGTTGACCTTCACGCCATCGTATTCAGGCATGTCGGGTATGTTGCCGTAGACGTCGGCCGTAGTGAAGTTCCAGCTGTGCGGCCAGATGTCGTTGACGTTGGCCGTGCTGGCCTCCGAGTAGCCCGCGTAGATCACGTAGCAGTTGTCCATCTCGCCGTCGCCGTCGTTGTCAAACTGTGAGAAGTCGAGGTCCGGGTTGTTCTCCTTGGCGAGGGCGAGGGCCTCGCTCACCATGTCGCGCGGATTGAGGTCGGTGCCCGAGTCACCGTAGTTCTGTCCGTAGTAGGCAGTAGGCTTGGAGAGCGTGTATGGGCCCACAACCTTGAAGTTGGGGATGAATTGTCCCATGGAGTTGTCGCGCCAGTAATCCTTGACGCTTCCCGTTCCTCCGTTGACGCTGTATCCCGGCTCGTTGAGCCAGCGGTCGAAGTCACTGTTGGCGTGTCGCATCACGCTGTCGGTGAAGTTGACGAGGATGACGAGATATTGTGACTCCCTGACCTTGGCGTTCTTGCCCATGACGTGTCGTGGCGCCACGATGCGTGGTGATATCGTCTTGGCGGGAGCCTTGCGCGTGATGGCATGTCGTTTCAGGAAGTCGGCGTTCATGGTTTGCGCGGCAGTGAGGTGAGCCAGCGTTTGCTTCTCCTCGTCGGTGCGCTCGTCCATGTTGTGTGCTCGCTGACGAGTGGGGACGCGTTTGCCGGTTCTCATGTCATAGTCGACATAGCAGAAGAACCCGCTTTTGTCCTTTTGCAGGAGGAATCCGTCAGCCGTCGTGACGAAATGGTAGTTCTCGTCGCCTTGAATCCTGACCAGCAAGGTGGTGCCGTCTGGCTGTCGCATGACGATGGGGTGCGGGTAAGCCCCGATAGCCCAAGCGCCTTGCAGGCATCCCGCGCTGATGGCGGAGGCCAGTAGCAACCGTTTAAGACCATTCATAAATGTGTGTTGTTTTGTGGTTGATAATTATTGTTATTCTGAATCATTGGTGGGCTTTCCGCCAGCCGAGGCCTGTAAGCCCTAAAGGAGGGTTCTATGAATTACCACCTTTAGGTAACAAGTCACAGTAGGGGTTATGTTTTGCCGTCTTTTGGCCTCTTTTTGGTTCATAGCGCCAGTTCGTTCGGTCATATAGCCCGCTATACTCCCTCACTCACTGACACTATGACCTCAAAAAGAGCCACAAACTCTGACAAAGCTAATTTATAGAACCCACCTAAAACCCAAAAACAGTGTAAGGCTACGGCCCAGTGCCGCGGTCCTCCACCGTTTTTGGGTGTGTGCGGGAGCCTTTTGCGTTGGCCGGAGGCTCCTTGTGTAAGTTTTTACTTGTTGATGACCATCTTCTTGGCCTTGCCGTTCAGCCGAACGATGTAGATGCCTCTCTTGAGGCCGCGTGTGCTGTCGGCGACCTTCACACCGTTCAGAGTGAACACGCCTGTGGCGTTGTCGCTGTGGCCCTCAATGGCGTTGATGCCGTCAGCGGTTCCGTTGCTCTCATACTTGAAGGTATAGTCGCTGTAAGAACCCGTGATCTGGAGATAGATGGTGGTGTCAGCGTTGACCGTCTTCTTGAGCGTGGCTATCGTGTTGTAGTTCTCGTCGTAGGAGATGTCGTAGGAGACATATTCGCCGTTGCTCTCGTTCTGTGCATCGTCGAGCGAGTTGTAGATGATGGTGCGCACGCTTGAGTTGGCCACAAAGACGTTGTCGCCCTTCTTGACGTTGACCTTCACCCATACGGTGTTGTAGCTCGGGAGGTTCAGCGTCTCGCCGACCGCCAGGTTGTAGGCAGTAGCGGGAGAGGCACCCTCAGGAAGGTCGCCCTCGGCAAATGTCACCTTGTAGCCCTCCACGTTGCCCGTGAGCTGCAGGTGTACGAGCACCTCGTCGCCAGCCTTGACAATCTTGGTGCCGTGGAAGTAGCTGCTGTAGCTGCTGCCGTCTTGCTTGGTGCTGACCATGCCGCTCATGCTCTCGTTGGCCTTGCCGTAGTACACCATGTTGGCACCGTTGTCCAGGTAGGGCGCGTCACAGTCGATGGTTAGCTGGCAGTCAGCCGATGCCGTGTACTTGATCCAGCAGTTGTTCTGCTTGTTGCCGACGGTGAACTCGTTGCCTTCCACGGCGATGGGGTTCTCGCGCACCTCACCCTGCTGGAAGTCGCTCTCGGTGAGAGTGAACGACTCACCCTTGATGGCGTTGTTGACGGTGATGAGGTAGCTCGTGCCCTCTTCGGCCTCGAGCGAATAGGTGAGTCCGTTGATGATGGCATCGTAGGTGCCGTCGTAGGTGCCGGTGCCGCGCGGGAATGTCACTGACATCTCCGGGCTGCTGAGGTCGATGGCCAGCTTGCCGCTGCGCGTGGCCGTGTAGCGATAATACTTGGTGCCGTCGCTTGCGATGGCGTTCTCTCCGGCCACAGCCTCTATCGGGTCGGTGATGGCGTCACCCTTCTCGATGTCCTTGTAGGCCACGGTGAACGAGAGCGGAGCGGTCTCGTTGGCCACCCACTTGATGATGTATTTGGTGTCATAGTCGTTGTAGACGTTGGCCTCCACGAAGCTGTTGCCGTTGACGCCTCCCCATGAGTTGCCGTTCGGGTACAGTGACACGGTGGTGTATGTGTCCACGTCGCCCTCTGCCTTCACGGTGATGAACTTGTTGCTCTTGGCGGGCACGTTCACCGCGTAGTAGTAAGTGCCTTGTGCGTTTTCAAGGGTCAGTGTAGAGGGCAGTGTCTCGATGACGATGGGGTTGTCCTCCTTCTCTCCGGCCTTGTAGGGCTCCATGGCAATGGTGAAGGTCTCATCGGCGTCGGTTCCCATGACCTTGTCCACTGCGATGTAATAGGTGCTTCCGGTGTACTGCACCTCTGTGCGCACGCCGAACGAGCCCTGCTCGGATGTGGCCAGGGGCGACGATGCCGTCTTGCCGTTGTAGATGGCCACGGTGCCGCCCGGCAGCTCATGGTCGCTGCTGATGGTGAGGAAGCCCGTGGTCTGCGGCGTGAACGTGTAGTAGTATTTGTTGTGGTCGGCGGGCAGCGTGTTCTCGCCTTCCTTTCCCTCGAAGGGCATCTCGATGGAGCCTTGTGTGGGGTGGCTGAGCTGCGCCGTCACGATGATGGGCTGGTAGAGGTTGGAGAAGGTGATGTTGTAGTCTTCACCCTTCTTCACGCCAAATCCGAACGAGTAGGATCCGTCGCTGTATTCCGACGTGTATGCGGTGCCGTTCACGCTGACGTTCATGTAGTTGCCCGACGTGATGGTGAGCATGCCGTCCTCGGTGGCCTTGTGGACTGCGTAAGCCGAGTAGCCGTTGTAGTTGGTGCTGTATGGGTCGCCGAGATAAGTGGTCTGTCCGCTGAAGATCGACGCGGGCTTGTCGGCGGTGACGCCACCGTCGATGTTGTCGTTCTCGGTGAGCTCAAGCTGGAAGCCCGTGGCAGCCTGGTAGCCGGTGTTGGCAATGTAGTAAGTCACACCTTTCTTAAATGGGTATCCGCATTTCGGATACTTGATGGAAGCGTTCTTCATGCCGACGAGCTGCTCCTTCTGCGTGTCAGCGTTGGTGGTGAACTCCGTTCCGACCGTTGGGGTGCTGTAAGAGCCGTCCAGGGGTGAGATGCCGGCGATGTAGTTCTTGTCGGCTGTGAATTTCCAGTAGATGGTCTGTGAGGTCTCTCCCTCCACCACGTACGAGTTGACGCCTGCCTGTGCGGTGATGGCGCTTGCTGATGTTGTCTGGGCCACGCTTGTCGCTGTAGACAGCAGGGCCAATGACAATGTGAGTAAACAATGCTTCATAAATCTCTATTTAATAACATACTGTTTGCAAAATTAATAAAAAAATATATAAGTGAAGCTAATTTGTCTGAAAAAAGTGATGATAACCATCTTTTTAAGTGCTTTGATAATAGATTCTTTCAGTTTGTCCCCGTGTCTTGCAACTGAAGGAAGCACGCAGCGTGACTTGCCGGTGAGGCCGGCTGAAACAGGGCCTTAAGAGGTGGAATTTGCATTTTTTCTTGTCATGCCATGCAATTTTTTGCCAGGTTGTGCATTCTCTATCATAGAGGAGGAATAGCAGTGATAATAAACAAGAAAACGAAGATAGACTATGAACAAGAAAATTTCACGCATGGGCGTAGCCGCACTCATGGCCGCCACGGCGTTCGGCTCTTGCGCCTCGCAGAAGAACACGCAGAAGAACACGCAGGACGATGGCAATCGCCAGGCCATCAGGTTTGACGACAACATGGACGCGGGCTACCTCATCCTCAGTGATGACCAGCGCGCCGCAGTGGCCAAGACCAACGACTTCGCGCTGAACCTCTACCGCACGCAGGCGGGCATGGACTCCAAGGTGGTGTCGCCCGTCAGCGTGGCTTACCTCATGGGCATGCTGGCCAATGGTGCCAATGGTGCCACGAACGGGGAGATCATGAAGGCGCTCAGCCTCGAAGGCACCTCGCTCCAGACGCTCAACGAGACTTACAAGTCGATCATCAACATCGCCTCGCGCCTCGACCGCCAGACGCAGATCAACATCGCCAACTGCATCGCCGTCAACAAGAACATCTCGCTCAAGGGCGACTACCGGAAGACCATGCAGGCCCTCTACGACGCGCACGTGGAGAGCATGGACTTCGCATCGAAGAAGGCCCTGGCCGCCATCAACGGATGGTGCGACAAGCAGACCAATGGCATGATACCCAAGATCGTGGATGAGCTCGACCCGGGCATGGCTGCCGTGCTGATGAATGCCATCTACTTCAACGGTACGTGGGAGAAGAAGTTTGACAAGGCCGACACGAAGACCGAGAACTTCCGCGGCTACACGCGCGACATCAAGAAGGTGCCGATGATGCACCAGGAGGACAAGTTCATGTACACCGACAACGCCGACTATGCCGCCGTGCGCCTGCCCTACGGCAACGACCACTATGCCATGACGGTCATCCTGCCCGCCGAGGGCAAGTCGGTCAGCGACATTGCGGCCTCGCTCACGGCCGACAAGGTCACGCGGATGCAGAACGACATGGACAAGTGTGTGGTCGACCTGAAGCTGCCACGCTTCACCACCGCTACCGAGACGCAGCTCAACCAGCCCATCTCCGCCCTCGGCGCACCGTCCATCTTCACGACCAGTGCCGACTTCGGCCGGATGGCAGACAAGCCGGTCTATGTGTCGTCGATGTTCCAGAAGGCCAAGATCGAGGTGAGCGAGGAGGGCACGAAGGCTGCTGCCGTAACCATCGGCATGGTGGCCATGACAGCTCTGAACCCCGAGATGCCGCGCCGCGTGGAGTTTCATGCTGACCGCCCGTTCCTCTATCTCATCACCGAGCGCACCACGGGTGCCATCTTCTTCATCGGCCAGTATACGGGCGATGCGGTGAAATGACGGCTCGGTTGTGAGGGGGTGTCGTGAGGGGTGGCTTGAATGTAAACCGAATGTAACCGCTCACACCGTAGGATTGCAAACTGATGAAACCGCTCACGCATGACACACAAGCCGTGGTGTTTTTATGCTCCGTGGACGGGGATAGACTGGTGTGGGCGGTTTACATTCGAAATATCGTTGCTGCTTGCGCGGCCTGCGGGCGGCTTTACTGCTTGCACGGCCTGCGATCGGCGTTACTGCTTGCATGGCCTGCGCTTTACTTCTCTATTTGCGCGGTCTGCAATCGGCTTTACTGCTTGCATGGCTTGCAATCGGCATTACTGCTTGCATGGCCTGCGCTTTACTTCTCTATTTGCACGGCCTGCGAGCGGCTTTACTGCATGCACGGCTTGCGCTTGACTTCTCTATTTGCACGGGCTGAAAGCCCAGCGAGTACACAGCCCAGGGCAAGCGAAGCGGCGCCCTGGGTAGGAAGTGCGC
>ERZ808292.137-NODE-137-length-21672-cov-7.794329_pt1 | contig 21672 bp, 14 predicted proteins | sample MGYA00521275_ERZ808292 | MGnify/ENA primary metagenome ERZ808292 (study PRJEB31516, sample SAMN03275613) | gut metagenome | biome: mammalia-associated habitat; material: feces | host: Papio cynocephalus | place: Kenya | collected 2012-07-26 ... | reverse complement strand
AATAAGCAAAGTGTATTTTATTATTTCTTATTTCTTTTTGGGTTAGCTTTTATTATGGCTATTGCAGTACTACTAATTGAAAGTTTTACAATTCCATTGGGTGGAGACTATGTACAACAACAAATCCCTTTTTACACTAATGGATATGATGATTGGTGGCATTTCTTAAAAACAGGCGAATTTCCTTTATGGGATTCTAATACTGTATTAGGTGTAAATAATATTGGTGCGAATAGTTTTTATTATTTCTTAAATCCATTTTTCTTACCTATATTACTTTGTCCTCGATCTTTAATACCACAAGGATTAGCCTTATTGATGTTAATTAAAATGGCTCTAGCCGGTATTACCTTTAGACTTTATTTAAAGAACTTAGGTGTTGAAGAAAAAAATGCTCGATTATTTTCAATAGCGTATGCTTTCTGTGGATGGAACTTATACTATATGTGGTTTAATCATTTCATGGAAGTTGTAGTAATGTTCCCATTAGTATTATTAGGAATAGATAAAGTATTAAAAGAACGTAAACCATTCACATTAATGATTTCATTATTCGTACTTGGTTTAGCTAATTATTTCTTCCTTGTTGTAGCGTGCTTTGCTGGCGTAATGTATGCGGGATTTAGATTTTTCCAAACAATTAAAACAAGAAATGTCAAAGAAAATTTTGCTTGTCTTGGTATAGGAGTATTTGCTTTTGCTACTGGATTAATGATGTGTGCATTTGTATTATTACCTTGTTTAAATGCTGTTACAGAGGCAGGAAGAGTAGAAAGCGCTACTTACTTAGAATCATTAAAGACAGCATTTAGCGAAAAGAACTTAGAAGCTGCATGGAAATTATTATTTGATTTTAATTCTACGAAGAAAAGATATTATCCTTTAGTAACTTATTTCTTCCCTGTTATGAGCGATTTCCATTGTGTTTTATATCGTAATACTGGATATGATAACACCTTATCTAGTTTGTTCATTTATACACCATTAACAATTATGGTTGTACCAGCACTTATTAATAGTATAAGAAAAAAGAAAGTATCACATATTTTTGCAGCAGGTATATTTACATTAATGTTATTTACTCCATTTGCTTATGAATTATTTCATGGCTTTACAGTTGATTATGGTAGATGGCAGTTATTTGTAGTAATTGCTTTAATTGCTTATGTTGCTATAAGTTATAAAGATTTAAAAACATATCCGAAATGGTATTTTGATATATCTGTGTTAGTAATTTTATTCTGTATGGCATTTACAGTAGCGACAGCAGCAAAAAATCAATATGATGTATATGATGTTAATGAAACGTTCGCTATTGTTATATATCAATTTATTTATGTTATTGTAGCTTACTTTGTTATTCGTTTCTATTATCAAAAAACTAAGTTTGAAAAGATATTACCAATCATGCTTTGTATTGAAGTTATTGTTGTGGGTAATATGACACTATTTGGACAAAAAACCACGTATAATTCTTTAGCAGGAGGACCTAGCAACTTTAAAGATGAAGTTAAGGTTGTAAGTAATATCAATAAATCCGACCAAGACTACTTTAGAATATTTAATACTACTGCAAATGATTCTACAAATAACTTAGGAATGCGTGAAGGATATAATGGCGTAGGTGGCTTCCACTCATTATATAATACTAATATTAAAGACTTCCTTAACTGGACAAGAATGCTTTATTGGCGTGATACTTGGACAATGGGAGCGCATGAAAAGAAAGTTAATTTGGATCAATTTTTAAGTGTTAAATATTATATTCTTAAAAATTCGGATTATAACACTAATATTGATAGTGATGAAATCGTTAATGATATTAATATGTATAATGTTCCTTTTGGATATAAGTATCGTGAAGACTTATCATCAAGTACCCATAGTGTATTTGAAAACGAAAATTATATTCAATTAGGATATGCTTTTGATAATATTATTCCAGTTAACAAAGATTCAGTTGAGAATTATATGTACTTAGATAATAATTATTGGCCAGTTTATAGTGCGGAACATACGCGTAATAATGGTGCCGCTCCATATAGTTCCGCAGCGGTCAAAGATTTTATGCAAGGAATTAGAAATGAAGAAGCTTTGTTATCTGGTGCCATTTTATATGATGTTGATGAAAATGGATTTTTTGAAGAAAATGATTATACCGAAGAAACGCTCAGTGCTTTAAAGCAATTCCCAATTAATAATTACTCTACAAATGCTGGAGAATTATTCGCGGGCTCTGACTTAAATGTAAGAAGATATAATTGTCCAAATGGTGTAGGCAATAATGTTAAAGAATTGCTAGATACAAGCAAAGACACATTATTAAGTACAAATAATTCAACTCCATATAAATATAATCAAGATAAATATATTATTACATTAAAGAACGGTAATAATTTCTGTAGTTCTACTAATACACGCGGTAGCTGTTATATTGGATTAAAAATGCAATTAAACCGTTATGCTTATGTTCATTTGTATGATGAAGATGATAACTTAATTACATTTGATTATCATCAATATATTGGACAAGACTATAAGAATTTAAGAGGATTTTATTCTTCTAAACCAGTTAAAACAATTGTAGTTAAACCAATGATAGATGAAGATGATAAAACAGTTATGAATGGCTTTGCGGTTTATCAAGAATATTATGATACTTTCATGAATTCAATTAATAAAATTAAACAAAATCCGCTTGAAAATGTAAAAGTGACTACCAATACGGCCAGATTTACCACTAATTACACAAGTAGTAAAATAGTGGTTACTACCATCCCTTATGATGCTGGTTGGAGTTTAGAAGTGACTGATGTTAATGGAAATAAAGTTCAAAAAGATTTATTTAAAGCTCAAGGCGGATTTATGGCTTTTGTAGCAGATCCAGGCGAACAATCTTATTATCTAAGTTACTTTACACCAAAATTAAAACAAGGTTTATTAGTCTCATTAAGCGGCTTTGCTTTGTTAGGAATAAGTATTGGTGTTAATTATTGGATTGAACGTAGAAGAAAAATTTCTACAAAAGAAAAAGATGAGAAAGTTAACTAATTTCTTTCTCATCAATAAATAACTTAATATTATTTTTGATTAGCTTATTAGAAACAATAGAAACGCTCGAATTATCAAATATAAAAGATTTGTAAAAGGACGGGCGTTTTTTTAATGCATCTTTATTTAATCCTGTTCCCTCTAATTTGCTTAAAGCTTCAATAGTTGTCCACTTATTAGCTAAATATTCGTTTTTTGCATTAGAATTTACATATTCTTGATACTCAATATTATTTAAAATTGTATTGATATGTTTAAAATCAGTAAAACGATTAATTGATTCAATATCAATAGCGATATCTTGTGAAGAACATATTACAAAACCAAATAAATTATGAGTATGCGCTAAAGAAATGTATATGTTAGGAATATGAGGTTTATCAAATTCATCAAAATATAATTCTTTTAAAGATGAATTAAATAATTTTTCAAGTTTTGAGTTTAAATAATAATAGTTACTTATGCTTATATGAAAATCTAAATCACTATATTTTTTAGAGTGATTTATTATATTTATTGGTAAATTAATATCATGTTTTATGTAATCGTTATGATATAAAAATATATAAATATTGTCCATGATTTTTGCTCCTAGATAAATAATATCATAAATGATTGATAAATTATAAATTATTTAAAATAGTTGCAGTATGTTTTATTGCCAAATTTATAATATTAACTTGTTGACGCTTTTTAATTAAATGCTATTTATATAAATCTTCTAAAGTAAATAAATTACAATTTTTAAATTCTTTATCGTTACTAAAACCAGACTTAGAAAAGAAACCTAAGCGAAAATTAGTAATTCTAGCATCATTTAGTTGATTGATTTCTTCTAAATAAATAGATTTATCTACTAGGGAATTAGTGTATTTGCATTCATAAAATGTATATCCGAGTTCATCATATGTAACTATATCAAATTGCCCGCTTTTATGTAATTTTGGATTATTATATGTATAAGATCCGATTAATAAAAGCGGATGATTAAATTCATCATTTTTATTTTTTCTAATTAAGAATTCTTTACATAATTTTTCGAATTTTAAAGGAATAAATTCGCTATACATTTTTTCTTTTATTTGCTCAAAATATTTATCCGTGGTTAATATGGATTTATAAGCAAGAGTTGGATAAATTAACTTAAAATAGAAAGCAAATAAATTATCATCAATATCATAATATGCTTTTTTCTCATTTTTTTCATTTAATGCATATGTTTTAGTTATAAAATGCATATCCACTAGTTGATTTAATAAATATGCTAAATCACTTTTTGGAGCATTAATATTAAAAACTGCTTTGATGTCACTATAAGAATGCTTACCACGAGTTATTAAATCCATGACGAAAGCGGCGTTTTCCACTTTAGAATACTCCTCTTTCATAGTGGTGTTAATTTCATTTTCAAGGGGAGCAAATTCACTTAATAATAAATATTTAACATTTTCTTCAAAAGATTTATTCGTATCAAGCATACTTAAATAATATGGTACACCTCCAAATACTGCATAGTATTTAACCTTATCTTCTAATGACACATTTTTATAAAAGTTACTTGCTTCATAATAATTAAAAGCTTCAAGTTTGATTTTATATTTGAATCGTCCATGTAATGGATTTTTCATATCTAATAAATGATCCATAATGTCAACATAACTACCAGAAAGAATTATTTTCATTTTCGATGTATCTTTATATTGATCAATCCTTGATTGTAGAAATGAATCAATATATTCTCGGTTATTCAAATAGGAATATTCATCTAATACTAATAAAATAGGCAATGATAATGATTTAAGAAACAAGAAATCTAATACTTCAGTAAAAGAAGCATTTTTAGATAAAAAAGCATCAGGAATTTTATCTTTTATCACAATAGATAGTCCTTGAGCGTTTACTATATCTAACGCTTTTAAACATTGAAAATAGATAAATAAACCATCAAAATACTTGCTAGATTCTTTTATTAATGTGGATTTTCCCAAGCGTTTTCTACTATAAATAATTGCGCCAGTTAATCTATTTTCTAGATACATATTTTTCAAAACTTCTAATTCTTTTATTCTTCCAAAGAAATTCATAATTTTTCACCCATATCATAGTTATTTATAACATAAATCACAAATGAATGAAACAATCAATTAACTCGAAATGATTCTACTAAAATTTATTCGAGTTAATTTTTCCCACATAAAAAGCAGAGTGGAAAACTCACCCTGCTTTAATATAACTAAGCTATGTAATATAAACCTTTAACTAATTCTAATGATGTAGTAGATGAGGAAGAAGTAGATAATGTTCCATAATTACTACCATAGCCAAGTACACAATAAGATAGATTTGTCATTGTTATTTTCATACTAGCAACAATATTACTAGATGAATCAATAACATTTAAATAATAGCCAACAGATAATCTTCCAACGCTAGGAGTTGATACTTTGGCAGTACCTGAGGCCGTTGGTTTTTGTGCCATATCGGAAGTACCATAACCAAATAATAATCCACCGCTAAAAGTGAAAGTGCCATCAAAGTCTAGTAAGCCATTACCGCCACGTGATGGCCCTTGAGCAAATACAACGCCACCAGTCATATTTATGTTACCATTAGAGTCAATTACATCCCCGTTCGCGGTTATATAAGTAACTCCACCAGTGATGTTTAATTGTTCTTCATTTGCTCTTTCATCGCCACCGGCTGCGTTAATACCATCATCTGAACTATTGATTTCGTTTGTGCCACCATTAATATTAATAATGAATCCTTCAAATCCTTCATAAGAGTTTGTGATAACAGTATAACCACCATTAACAGTTAATTCTTTATCAGCGTGAACGCCATCATCGTCAGTATAAATTTCAATATTTCCACCATTAATAGTGACATTTCCTAAACCATATTCACCAGTTTCTAATTGAACATCGTTATTTGCGTGGATACCATCATCATGTGATTTAATGTTAATGTTACCTGATGCAATTTCAATAATATTATCGGCTTTTATGCCTTTACAAGAATAATCAGCTTTGTTAGTATTACCATCATCCATTCCTCCTCCGCCAGGGCCAAAAGAAGGCGCAGAATAAGTAGACCAAGAGCCATTTAATAAACTAGCAGAAGCACGGCTAATTCTAAACATATCATTTGATGTAGGAATAGTCATGTTTTCACTCTTATAAGTATAACTATCTACTGAGTTAGTTGTTTGCGATGAATTAAATGCGTAAAATGTTACACTTTCAGCATCATTAGGAACATCAACTGAATAATAACTATAACGATCAAATCCGCCAGAACTACTTACTGATTTCATATTTGAAAAAGAAGAAGTACTAGATGTAGTAAAATAAGCAGCAAAGCGATAATTAGACGAACTTATGCTTGAACTAAGTGCTAAATAAAGTGTAGAATCACTAGTTTTACTTACTTTTTCCGAATATTCTGAGTATTGCTCGGTTAAAATTGTAATATTTGGTGTTGTAGAGGCATCACCAATATAAACATTTCTAGCGGCATCAATTGCATCACATGCTGAATATAATTTTAAAGTTCCATCCGATATAGTAATATTTCCTTTTTCTTTACCTTTAGAAGATAAACTAGAATTAGAAGTTTTTAAAGCATCACCTTGAGTAGAAATTGCAGTTATTGTTCCTGATTCAATTGTTAAAGAATCATTTCCTTTAATTGCGTTATTTGGAACCTTAACGGATAATTCAAGATTTTTAATTTTTAAATCATCTTTTGTTCCTACACCATTATTGTAACTAGAAGTAATAGATAATGAACCTTTACCTTTTAAATCCATGTCAATAACAGAATATAAGCAAGCATTACTTCCATCTAAGGTATCATCATCAGATGTTCTTAAATCAGTTAAATAGTTTTTGCTACCTTTTTTAGCGCTAATATCAACTTGATTACCATTAAATATGCCAATTGGAGCACCATAATTACAACTTATATTAACACCAGTTAATTCTAGTTCGATTGTGGCATCTTCATCATTTGGATTTACAATAATTTTTCCATTACTTAATGTTCCACTTATTGAATAAGTGCCAGCACCAGTTATATATATTTCATTACCTGAAATTACGACAAATCCGTTATTATTTGTCACAACACTATTATTATCACTTAAAACTATTTCAGTTGACTTTGTTTCATCGTAACCTTCATCAGGATTAGTGGTTGGCGATGAGATAGAAACATTTGTACTTGGTTTACTAGTAGCTGTGGAATTACTTGTAGAAGTAGAATTGTTAGTAGAGTTATTAGAAACACTTGGCTTAGCAATACTTCCACTATTTCCACCAGTAGAACAACTAGCAAGGAAAAATAAAGATAAAATAAAAACTAAATCCATTTTTTTCATAATAATCACCTCTTGTTTAAGATAATTATTAAATATTTTATATATTTACTTTTATTGGGAAAAAATAGAAAATATGTTAAACTTAATTGAAAGCGGTGATTAGATGAAAGGACTTATAATTGTAGGCGATTTATTCGAAGATGTGGAGTTTATTGCTCCTTTAGATGTTTGGAGAAGAAATAAAGATGAGATTGTAGTGGCAAGTATGATGAAAAGAAAAACAGTAATTTCTAAATTAGGAATAGAAATGACTGTGGATGCCGTTATTGAAGAAGTTAATTTGGATGATTTTGATTTTTTATTTATTCCTGGTGGACCAGGTGCGTTTAAAATTTTAAATACTTTACCAAAAGTTGATGAAATAATTAAGCATTTTGCAGATAATCATAAATTAATAACTGCCATTTGTGCAGCGCCAATGCTAATAGGAAGACTTGGTTATTTGAAAGACAAAAATTATACTGTTCATCCAGGATTTGAAGATCAAATTATTGGTGGTACATATTTAAGAGAATTAGGTGTAGTAAAAGATTATAATTTTATCACTGGAAAATCTATGTATTACGCTATTGAACTTGCTTTAGAAGTTGTAAGATTCTTCTATGGAGATAAGCATACACAAGTTTTACTTGATTCTTTACAAGGAGAAATGAAATAAAAAAAGCGAAAAGCTATGGTTTTTGGCCATAGCTTTTCTTGTTAAGAAAGGCATATAAAGAGGGGATTATCTTTTATCCCACCAATTATAATCATAATCTTTTTTCCACTCTTCCCAAGATTCATCATCGTGGTGTCCGTGCTTGTTATTACGATCTTCATATTCTTTAGAATAATCAATATAATAATCTTCATTTGTAGAATCTTTTGCATGGTAATATACATTAGCAATTATACGATTAACATTATTTAAATAAATTTCTTCGAATGATGTATAATATTCAGTAGTAATTTTATTATACCAATTAACTAATTCATTTATTTTTTTAACATAGAATTCTTGGCTTTTTGGTTTATCATTTTTGTTATCCCATTCAAACCAATCATCACTTTCTTTAAAGGGTTTGTTTTTAAGTCTGAAATGTTCATAAGGATTATGTTCGTTGTGTTTAAATTCCCAATCATAATCATAATCATAGTCGAAATCTTTATCAAAAGGACGATCGGAAGTATCATAGTCATAATGATAATCACCATAATTATTTTCATAATCTTTTGTGCTATCAATATTACTTAAAAAATCACGCCATTTTTCAATAAATGATTTTGAATCTGGCTTTTGACTATAAGCTACTTGATCACTATAGTCATAATCATATTCTTGTTTTAATTTAGCGAGAGAATCGTTAATTTCTATTTGAATATCACTTAAACAATCATCTAATTCTTCTAATCCGCTTTCATAACAATCATAAGCTCTTTTTGATTCTTTTTTAAATTGTTTTTTAGCTTGATCGCTTTTTAAAGCTTCATTAATCATTTCAAGTTTAGCAATAGAATTATCTAAATCTTCATCAGTTGCATTTTCAAATTCTTTTATCCACTTGTCAATAGAGTCAAGATAATAAGGAAATTTAAACTCCTCATCATCTTTAAATATTTCTGCTAATTGGGAGATTTGATTGATTTTTTCGTAGCGTTCTTCATTAATGCTATTAGAGTTATCAGAAGCTTTATCTTCTATTTCTACACTTGCGTAAATATAATTTGCTTTGCAGTAACTTTTAATACTATCATATAACTTATTAGCAACATTTTTGCTATAATCAATGGTGGAACTATCAACTGTTATAGTAATGATGTTTGTTTTTGATTCGCGTTCAATAAATCCTGTGTTACTAGCGGCATCAATAATATTAGCACATAAATCTAATCCGTTAGTTTCACTAGCAGACTCTAAACCATGAGCAATAATTTTAGCATCATCGTTTTTGGCGATAAAGTAATTAACAGCATATTTTTCACTCATAGAATAAGCAAAAGATGGCTTTTCTGTAGAAGTGTTATTAGCTTGTAAAGTTAAATTTATATAAGAATTAAGAGTGTCAGTTTTAATATTAAGTGTAACAGCAAGAGTAATTATTAAAGCGGTAGCAAGTCCTGTTGAACAGCAAGATACAAATTTTAAAGATTTCCACCAAGGAGTGTTCTTCGGTGTTTCAAAAGTAGAAGGATCAATATTAAGCTTATTTAAAACATTATCAAATACATTAGCGTACATTAGTTTACTTTCTTCTTGTAACGCTTTTTCAATTTTTCTTTTGTTCATGAACCTTCACCTCGCTTTTCTTAATAGCTTCTTTTAGTTTTTTAATGGCGTTATTATATTTCCATGTGACAGTACCTAGTGGTAAATTAAGCATTTCTGCGATTTCACGATGCTTATATTCACCTACAGCAAAGAGCATTACGACTTTAAAATCTTCTTCCGAAAGTATTTCGCTTGCTAGTTCAATAGTTGATGTGTCTAATGATTCATCATAAGTGTAACCACCAACATGTTCAAGGTAAGCATTATCATCAGATAAGGTTTCACGTTTTGCTTTCTTTAACTCATAAAGAGCAAGATTTTTAGCAATTGTTAAAATCCAGTTACGAAAATTTGTACCTGGCGTGTAAGAATTGATTTTTTCATATACTTGTACGTATGTTGCTTGCATAACATCTTCAGCAACCACTTTGTTCTTTACGATTGGAAAGACAAAAGAAAAAATGCCCTTACACGTGCTTTCGTAGATAATCTTTAAGCCATTCATGTCACCGTTTTGTAACATGGTAGCAGCATCTTCGAGCCGTTCGAGCATTCTATTCACATCCTCTTATGAAGTGTGCCCCATAAAAGGGTAAGCCGGCCTATTTTATTTGGGTAAAATAATATATGAGGGCAATAATAGACCGGCTTGTGTGTGTAGCTACGGAGAATTGCTACACACATTAAATTATAACTCATTTCCAATTTATTGGAAGAATTTTTTTAATTTTTTTTTAAAATTCTTTATAATTCGATAAAAGTAATAGATTCAATGGTGATTTTTTGCTTATCAATATAGACAAAACCATCGATTACATCGACCTTTTTTAAGATACCTGTAACAGTAGTAATCTTATTATTTGAGATATAACCAATTTTTACCTTTTTGTTAAAATTTTCTTTTAAAGCGCGATTTATGTCGAATTTTTGATCTTCACTAAGAATAATATCTATGTCATTTTGTCGATTAGTAATCTTACTAATTTCACCTTTTTGTTCAACGAGAGCGTTGAACGGAATCCATTTTTTCATACCGCGATCTTTCATTTATGATGCCCTCCTATTAATTTGTTCCTTTTTTTGATTGTGGAAGAAGTAGATAATGCATCCAAGCGAGATATTGCATCTTTTCCATATTTAGATTTGATTTTATCTATAGTTTCCGCTAATTGCTTGTTTTTGTTTTTTATATCTTGGTTTTCTAATAAATCTAATTGTTCATAAGTTGGACTATATAAGTTAGATAAACTTATCGATATTTTTCTAATTGGAGTATCATCTTTTACTAATGCGATAAAATTGCTACAAGCATTAAATATTACTTTTTCATCATCGCTTCCGTAATCAAGTGTGCATTGTTTGTTTATTGCTTTTAAATTAACACTTTTTGAATATCTTAGATGGAATTTTATAACCCGAGTAAATTGCCTTTTAAGTCTTAATCTTGCACATAGTTCATCAACCATTTCTCTTATTAAAATTTCTAAATCACTTTTAAAATAGTCTCGATCTAACATTTGGCCTACTGTTAATGAATTATTTTGAGGTATGTATTTTTCACGTATATCCGCTAAATCGATGCCATGAGATAGATAATATAATTCTTCACCAATGACTCCTAATTTATCTTGTAAAATATCAAGCGGGCAATGAGCTATATCACCAACACTAAAAAGCCCTAAATTATTTAATCTTTTTTCTAAATGAGTAGATATACCCCACATTTTACTTAATGGCTTTATTTTATGAAGTTTAGTTTCAATATCACTTTCATCCCATTTGGCAATATTAGTTTTATTTTTCTTAGCTTCTAAATCAAGAGCGCATTTTGCAAGAAACATATTAGGACCAACACCAGCACAGGCAGTTAATGAAAAACGAGTATAAATTTCATCTAACAAAAATTTAGCTAATCCAACACCATCAGTCTTATATAATTTTAGATAATGACCAGCATTAATAAAAAATTCATCGATAGAATAAATATGAATATCATCATAATTGATGTATTTTAAAACTAAATCGATAATATTAGCGTTTACTTCAATATATCTTTTCATGCGTGGCTTAGCATATACATATTGGCCAGCAGGTAATTCATATAATCTTAATCTAGATGGAATTCCTTTGTCTTTTAAAAAAGGTGTTACCGATAAGATAATTGTGCCTGGTCCACGAGATTTATCTACAACCACAAGTGGAGTAATAAAAGGGTTAAGATTACGGTCTATACATTCAATAGAAGCATAAAACGCCTTTAAATCAATGATAATTATTGTTTTTTCCAAAACTTTATCCTCTATTTATTATTTGTTGATTTTTGTGTTTTATTATTAAATGTAAAAGATAATAATTGTTAATAAAAAAATGCACAAATATATTAATATTGTGTTATTATTTATTATATAAATAAGCATTACAAGGAGATGATATTATGACATTATCAGTTATTACTACTATATTAGAGGTAATATTATCTTTTCCTTATTTTTTAGATATCATTATTTTCTTGTTTTTACTTATTTCCACATCTTTAGGCTACGCTAAAGGATTTTGGCGTGGAACATTCCGCTTTTTATTTGTTATGGCTTTGTTAGCAATATCGTGGTTTGCTTTATTAGATACATTTGCTAATTATGTTTCTAATACGCTATTATCACAACTTCATATTACATTTAAAGTTGGAGATTATTCCGCAACATCAATTGCTGAATTAATTGAATATTCTGTTAAATATGCACAAGAGCAAGGAGCAACAATACCAGATAAATTCTTAAACGAAGCTTATATGGATGCTTTTGTTAATTCAATTAGTAAATCTATTGCATGGTTATTCTTAGTAATTCTCATTCAATTTGTATCTTGGATTATTTCAGGAATTCTATATTTCTTGATTATTCGTTTAATAATTCCAGAAAAAGTACGCAAAGTAAAATTATCATTATTAGGTGCCTTAATGGGTTTGGCTCAATCAGTAGTGGTTACATTTGCTTTTATGATGTCATTTACTAGCTTGAGTTCAACATTTAGAAATATAAATTCGCCAGGCGTTGGTGCATTTTCTTGGTGTAAAGAAGAAATGAAAATGATTTTTGTGGCTTTAGATCCTACAAATTCTGTTTTATCACCATATGTAAAAACATTAGAAGAAAGCTTAACAAACAAACAATATAATTATGAAGTAGAAGGAATGGATGGTACATTTGATTTAGGCGATGAATTAAAAGAGTTTTTTGAATTAATCTCATCAATAAATGTGACGACAGACCCAACAACCCCTGTTGAACCAGTTGAACCTGATGATAGCAGTAATGAAACTCCAAATAATTCTACTTCAATAAGTACGCCAAGTAGTTCTATTGAAGAAAGCTTAAGCGAATAATAGGAAAGAAATATGGACAAAGTCGAGGCTATAAATAACAAACAAAAACGAAATAGAATATTTGAATTAGATTTAATTCGTGGCATTTGTATGCTCTTAGTCATTTTTGATCATTTTATGTATGATATTGCTTATATGATGGGCGATATATTTTTGGATTATCCGGGAACAAATAAAGCGATGAACTCCATTGTTGAATTTTGCCGTTGGTATTGGCATTCCGATATAAGATTTCATGTGCGTAATGTCGCAGTATTTTTATTTTTATGCTTAATTGGGATTTGCTGTGCTTTTTCTAAAAATAATTTAAAAAGAAGTTTTAAACTATTTATAGGAGCAATGGTTATTAGTATAGTCACATTTATTGCTGGACTAGTAACAAATGATTTAGAAATAACTATAACATTTGGTATTTTGCATTGCGCTGCTTTAACGCTTTTAATTATTGGATTATTAGAAAAAATAACACAAAACAAATGGGCTTATTGGGTAATCGCGTTAGTTATGATAATTACAGGACTATACTTTTATAAAGATGCTCCTTACGCTTATTATGAAAGCTCAACTATATGGGAAGTGGTATCTGGACTTTTCTTAGGAACTAAAAATTATGGTTCAGATTGCATGCCATTTTTACTTTATGGTGGACAAATTTTTGCTGGTGTATTTATTGGAAAAATATTATACGCTAGTAAAAAATCATTAGTTAAAAAAGAATATAAAAATAACGTTATTACATTTATGGGAAGGCATAGTTTAATGACATATTTAATTCATCAAGTTATGGTCATAGTAATACTTGTTGTTATATTATTAATTTGTGGTTATAAAGTAGGATAGATTATGGCAAATTTAATTGAAACTTTCTTAAATAAAAGTGATAATGATACTTGTATATATTTTGAAAATAATTCTTTTACTTATAAAGAAACATTTTTAAATATTAAAAAAATGACACAATATTTACTTAAATTAGGTATTACGAATAATGATGTTGTAACCATTGCTTTACCTAATATTCCTCAAATGGTATTTGTGCTTTATGCTTTAGATACAATTGGCGCAACAATAAATATTGTTCATCCGTTTACAAAAAGAATACCTTTATTCAATTTGATGAAAAAAGTTAATAGTAAAGTACTCATTACTTCTGGGACAAAATACAAACAAGAAGAATTTAAAAATATAACGATTTTGGTGGCAAATCCCTTAAAATTTAGTAATAATTTATATAAATACATTTATGATATCAAAATAAAAAAATCACACTGCACTCAATTAGATTTGTATATAAATGAAAAGCCAAAAAGAATTAATATTCATAAAAGAAAATCAGGCGAAGATGCGATATTATTAAGTTCAAGCGGCACAACTGGAACACCAAAAATAGTAAAATTATCAATAGATGCATTAATAAATATGTCAAAAAAATTGCCGTTTATTACTTATAGTGAATTATCAAATAAAGCTATGCTAGCGGTGTTACCTATTTTTCATTGTTTTGGTTTAGCAATGGGTGTTGTAGCGCCTCTATATAATCATATGATTGTGACACTTATGATAAGATTTAATGTTACAAAAGTGACAAAACAAATTAATAAAAAACATATTAATTTTATGATAGGCGTGCCAAGAATGTATGAAAAATTATATGATTATCATGGATTTAAAAAAGCAAATCTTGCACAATTAGAATTATGCTTTGTTGGCGGAGATAAAATAACAAAAGAATTCACTTTAAAATTCAATGAATTATTAAATAAAAGAAATTCCTTAGCAAAATTATTACAAGGGTATGGTTTAACCGAAGCTTTGGTATGTGTTGTAAACAATAAATTAGAAAATAAAATTGGCTCATTAGGTAAGCCGATGCAAGATAATGAAATGTTCATTGTTGATGAAAATGAGAATATATGTTTACCAAATGTTGTTGGTGAAATTGTTTTAAAAACCAATTCAATTATGAATGGATATTATGATGATAATCAAAAAGTAACATATAAAAACATCAAAAATACTATAAAAACAGGTGATTTAGGTTATATTGATGATCAAGGATTTTTATTTTATAAAGAAAGAAAAAAACGTCTATTCAAGATTAGCGGAGTTAATGTGTTCCCTAATGAAGTCGAAGAAATAGTGCGCGAATTGCCGGAAATTAAAGATGCTGCGATAGTGTTTTCTAATGTTCCTAAAGCACATACCATACTTTTTGTATCATTAACTAAATCAATAAAAAAAGATAAAATGATTAAAAAGATAAATAATTACTTAGAACCAAGATTAATTAGATATGCCTTACCGAAAGAAATTAAAATTATCGAAAGTATTCCAAAAAACACCTTAGGAAAAACAAATTATTTGGAACTGGAAAACAAAAGTAGCCAATAAATGCAATTGTTTTCAAAAAATTTTATATTTTATAATAAAATATAACAATTTACGCTTAAAAAAAGACTATAAAAATATGTTTGACTTATGAATTTTAAGTGTTAGTATGAATTTGGTTATGACTATTGGAGTTTTTTATGTGGAATATTGCTATTGTTGAAGATGAAGAGGCTATGTCAAACCAACTCGTTTCCTATTTTGCTAAGTTTGGTAAAGAGAATAACGAGTCGTTTTCCTTTGCAATTTTTAATAATGCGGAAACATTCTTAAAAAATTATAAAAAAGAATACTCTGTCGTTTTAATGGATATTAATTTACCAGGAATGAACGGAATGGAATGCGTTAAAAAATTACGTGAAATTGATGATACTGTATTAGTGGTATTTGTTACAAATTTAAGTCAATTCGCGGTTGATGGTTATGAAGTAAAAGCTTTTGACTTTGTTGTAAAACCAATATCTTACTATAATTTTTCTTTAAAACTTAAACGTGCATTATCACATTTGTCTTCATTAAATAACTATGAATTAGTAATTTCCACTAAAGACAAAAAATATTTTATTAGCATTAATCAACTAGTTTATATTGAAATTCGTAATCATACAATAATATATCATTTAGTAAATGAAGAAATAAAAGGCTCTGGAACATTAAAATCACTTTACACTAATTTAAAAAAGCATCATTTTGCATTTTGTAATCAATGTTATTTAGTTAATTTAGCTTTTGTAAAAGGCATTGATGATGGTTTTTTATTAATCAATAATGAAAAAATTCGCATTGCTTCATCAAGAAAGAAATCATTTATGCAAGAACTAACTGCATATATAGGAGAAATTTAAATGCTTATTTATTATAAAGTGTTATTCATGTTTGAGATAATAGTGGCAGAACTACTTTTTTCTTATCACTTACCAAAAAGAAAACATTTCTGGGCTAGATTAATTAGTTCATCATTAATTTGTTTACTCATTGCTTATATATTTCCAATTCCAGATAAATTTGGATATACGTGGTGGTATATATCTATTATGTTCTTCTTATTATTTGCTTGTTCTTTTTTAGCGATATTTCTTTCTTTTAAAATGAATTTTGAAAGTGGCTTATTTGTCACAATATCTGGATATACAATTCAACATTTAACTTACTCAATTATAAATTTAATTACAAATGCAATTGGCTTTTTTGATTTTTCTAATATGTACACTAAATCTCCTTTAGATTTTTCAAAATTTGATACAGGAACATTAATTGTATGTTTGATTTATTTATCAGTATTTATTATGACTTATGGTATTACTTGGATCACTAATCATCGAAATAATGATAAAAATAATAATTTAACAATTCGCTCAAATAAAGTATTACTATTTTGTGCAGGTGCATTTTTAACTAATATTATTTTAAATTCAATTGCGGTTTATTCTAAAAACGAAAAATCATCTTTAGTATTATTAAATGCTTTCAATATTTTATGTTGTATATTAGTTCTTTACATTCAGTTTTCTTTAATCAAAGAAAATAAAATGGATATCGAATTAGCGCATACTAAAGAAGCAATCAGACAATCTAAACTTCAATATGAAATTCAAAAAGATAATATTGAGCTAATTAATATTAAATGCCATGACTTAAAACATCAAATTGGTAAATACGCTCGTCAAGGTGGATTAGATGAAAAAACTGTATCAGAAATGAAAGATGCAATTAACATCTATGATTCAAGTGTTAAAACTGGAAATGAAGTATTAAATATTGTTCTTACTGAAAAATCATTAGTATGTAACAAAAATAAAATCAATTTATCTTGCATGGTTGATGCTTCAGGATTAACAGAATTTAGTGAAGGCGATTTATATGCCTTGTTTGGTAATATTTTAGATAACGCAATTGAAGCAGTTAGTCAAATATCTGATATTGAAAGAAGATGTATTGGACTACATGTTCAATCATTTCCAGGTTTTGTTTCTATAATGACAGATAATTATTATGAAGGTAAAATCAACTTTAAAAATGGATTGCCTGTTACCCTTAAAGAAAACAAACTAGATCATGGCTTTGGTTTAAAATCCATTCGTTTAATTACTGAAAAATATGATGGCGAAATGCATATTAGCGCCGAAGATAATGTCTTTAGATTAACTTTATTATTCCCTAATAAAAATCATTAAAATACGAACTACACTCCTAAAAATACGCTTCACATATACATGTAAGCGCTTTTTTATTATATGTTTGTAATGCGAAAGGAGATAGGTTGATGAAGAAAAAACCTTATTATTTATTTGCATGGATACTAGGCGAAGCAGCCTTTTTTATCACTATAGCGGTAGTGGTACTTTATTTTGTACTGAACGCTATTGCGGGCGCCACTAGTGGATCCATAACATTATTCACCAATTGGTATCAAACCGTATTATTTATTCTTGATGTTTTATGCTTTGTTGGTATTGGCGTTCTTGTTTATTTATCAATTAAACAAAAGAAGAAATTAAAGAAGGAGGAAAAAATTGATGCTTAAGCTTAAAAAGATTTTCAGAAGAGATGTATTTACATTAGTATCACTTTTTTCATTTGTTTGGTTTTTAGTATTAGAAATAGGCACTCCTTATGCTAAAAAATATTCTTCTACAATTAATTCTATTCTTAATGAACAAGAAACAATTACTATTGGTGGAGGTAATACTTATTACCAAAGTAAATTTTTAGACGAAACAAATAAAAAAGATGATAAAGCAATGCGTAACAATTCTATGAATGTTACACGTAAAGTAGATAACGAAGGTACAGTATTATTATGGAACAAAAATAATGCTTTACCATTAAGTGAAGGAAATAAAGTTTCGTTATTTGGTATTGCTAGTGCTAAATATCAAATTGCGGGAGGAGGTTCTGGAGCAATTAATGCCACACAACCAAAAAACTTTATGGATACTTTAGAAACATCTACAAGTGAAGGCGGAGCTGGATTTGTTGTTAATCGTGATATTTTTAATGCTTATGATGGCTTAAAAGGTAGTTATGGTTCAACAAGTGTACAAGGAAGCTTAACTAAAGATCCAAACTATAACGGAAAAAATGGTTATACCGATGGAAGATATCGTGAATTCTATATTAATGAAGTACCTTGGGATATTTTAAATTCCAAAGTATCAGGTGGTATTGATGCTTCAATTGCTAAATATGAAGATGCTGCGATAATGACAATTACTAGAGATGGTTCAGAAGATGGCGATACTTGGTTTAAATCTGATGAATGTTTCGATAATAACTACTTAGATTTATCTTTTAAAGAAGCAGAAGTTTTAGAAAAATTAGTTAGTTATAAGACACAAGGTAAAATTAAAAAAGTAATTGTTATCTTAAATAATGCTTCACCATTACAAATGAAACATTTACTTAATTATGATATCGACGCTTGCTTATTAGCGGGTGAGGGTGGCTTATCATCATTTATGTCTTTAGGAGATATTTTATCTGGTAAAGCTAATCCTTCTGGTGCACTTGTTAATGCCATTGCTTATGACCATTATTCTGCACCAGCCACAGTTAACTTTGGCGATTTCAAATGGGCAGAATCAAGAAATTTACCAGAGACAAACTTAGGTGTATACAATAATTTCTATAACGTATATCAAGAAGGAATTTATGTTGGATATCGTTATTATGAAACTAGATATGAAGATACTATTTTAGGAGTGAATAATGCTTCTAGTAGCGCTGGTGTTAAAAATGGTGATTCTACTTGGAAGTATGAAAGTGAAGTAGCGTTCCCATTTGGTTATGGCTTATCTTATACTAATTTTGAATTTTCTAATTTAAAAGTCGAACATGAATCTGGTGATTTCTTAGGAACTTATAAAGTTAGCGTTAATGTTAAAAACGTTGGTGAAGTTAAAGGAAAAACACCAATTCAAGTATACTTACAAAAACCATATACTGAATATGACAAGGAAAATGGTGTAGAAAAAGCATCGATTGAACTTGTTGGCTTTGAAAAAACTGATTTATTAGAACCAGGAGAAGATAAAACATATGAAGTTTCTGTTAAGGGCTCAGAATTAAAAACATTTGATACATATGGAAAAGGAACATATATTTTAGAAAAAGGTAATTATTATTTATCAGTTGGTTCAGATAGCCATGATGCTTTAAATAATATTTTAGCTAGTAAAGGTAAAAAGGCTACAGATGGCATGGTTGATTCACGTGGAAAAAGCGCGGATGGTAATGCTAAATTATCACATTTAATTACTATTGCTGAAGATGACTATGAAACATTTGCTAAATCAGAATACACAAATTACAAAGTGGAAAGTCAACTTCAAGATGGCGATGTTAATCTATATGAAGGAACAAAAGATCAAAAACAACAATACCTTTCAAGAAGCAACTGGAAAGATACATATCCAACTCCAGTAGTATTAAAGTGTATTAATGATCGTATGGTATCTGATATGCAATATGGACATGGTCCAATTGACGCAACGGGATATGAAATGCCATTATATTCTACTAAAACAATTGATGATTCATTCTTTGACAAATACACTGATTTAAAAGAAAAGAAACTCAAATTAATCATGTTACTTGATTTAGAATATGATGATCCTGTTTGGGATGATTTATTAAATCAATTCTCTTTCCAAGAAATGAACTATTTATTATCAGGTGGATACTTAAATGTTAATGGTTCATCAAAAGGTTTACCAGCAGGTCGAGCAGATGATGGATCATCGGGTGTGAGAACTAATAATCCAACAACAGGTACTTTAATGGGCTTCTCCAATGAAACATTAATGGCACAAACTTGGAACAAAGAGCTTGTTAAAGAATTAGGCGAAGCATTTGGACATGAATGTTTCCATGCGGGTGTTCATCAATTATATGCTCCAACTTGTAATACCCATCGTACTCCTTATGGTGGAAGAAACTGGGAATGTTTCTCAGAAGATCCATATATTTCTGGTATGATTCTTGCTAATGAAGTACAAGGAATTCAAAGCATTGGTGTTGTTACAACTGTTAAACACTTTGCTTTCAACGATCAAGAAATTAATCGTTGTGGTGACGCTACTTTCTTAAATGAACAAACAGCACGTGAAATATATTTAAAATCATTTGAAATCGGTGTTACCGAAGGTAAAACTGGTGCATTAATGGCCTCATTTGTTCGTTTAGGCTGTATATATGGTGGCTCTAATTATGGCTTAATGCACGAAATCTTAAGACAAGAATGGGGATTTAAAGGATTTGTTGAAACAGACTCAGCCTTTAACCAAGAATATATGACTACAAGCGAAGCACGTGCAGAAGCAGTTATCGCTGGTGTTGATTTCTGGATGGATGGTGCTCCAAATATGCAATGGGCAAATTACGCAAATAACGCTAAAGTTTGCCAAGCAGTTAGAGAATCAACACATCGTTATTTATATACTTTCTTACATTCTTCATTAATGAATGGTGTATCATCTAACACGCAAATTATAAAAGTTGTTCCAAAATGGAAAATGGCTTTAAATATTGCTTGTTTAGTGATTGGTATTATAACTGCTTTATTGTTTGCATGTACAGCATTTGCGTTCTTCATTCATCGTAATGATGAAAACAAAAACAAAGATAAAGAAGCTAAACTTCAAAAAATGAAAGATAATCCAAAGAAGAATAATATTATTTCTATAACTGGATTAACAGTTTGCTGTATTGCTTTTATTAGTATATCAACAATTACCGCTACTACATCCGCAAAGAACTTTAAAAAACTCAATGATGATAATATTGTTGATGGCGGTAATACTAAACCAAATGAAAAGAAAAATCACTTTGGTGTTAAAGAAAAAGAAGTATTCTATAACGGTATTTATAATGAAGATCAAGATTGTGTTGGTACAGTAGGTGCTGGCTTAGAATTAACAATTTCTTATTATATTGAAGCACCAGAAAACGCTAATTACACCTTGATTGCCGAAATTTCAAAGAATCCAGAAATGAAGACATTTACAGATGTATATCGTACTTTCATTAATGGAGAACAATACATGAGCGATACTCAAACAGAAATAGGTACAACTTGGTTTGAATATGGCGATATTGAAGTTGGTCAAATTTCTTTAAATAAAGGTATTAATGAAATTACCTTTAAGTACATTGAAAATGATCCTGCTAAATCATTTAATTTCCGTTCTATTACTTTAGAAGGAAAAGATGAATTAAAACTTG
>ERZ808292.136-NODE-136-length-21953-cov-3.792401_pt1 | contig 21953 bp, 22 predicted proteins | sample MGYA00521275_ERZ808292 | MGnify/ENA primary metagenome ERZ808292 (study PRJEB31516, sample SAMN03275613) | gut metagenome | biome: mammalia-associated habitat; material: feces | host: Papio cynocephalus | place: Kenya | collected 2012-07-26 ... | reverse complement strand
TTTTAAGTCGAAGCACAATTTTTACAAATTATTATATTTACAAATCGTACAGTATATTGAGCATTAATTACTAAATAATCTATTGTATATAGACTTTGCCATTCGTGCAATTTTTGTGATATATCGAGGGTCTTCTGCATACCCAATTCGTTTGAGGAAATGCAGGTAGTTACCACCATTATATCTATACTGTATCATCTTCCCATAACCAACTACGCTGTCTTCCCATCTCTCAAAACGATAGTAATCCCTGTTCTTACTATCATACAAACCGAAGAGATTGTTATACTCCTTGCAAACTCTACTACTGAAATTGCCGGTTTCCAGCACTGCTTGTGCGAGGACGAACAATTTATTGGAAAGACCGACTTCTGTCATTACATCTGTCAAGTTCTTCATATTTAATTCTCTTGGATTCCACTGGCGATAGCTGTGTACTTTCTTATTATTACCGACTGGTTTAGCACGTTTTACACTGTCTCTTGTAGATATTCTCCGTTCATACATCTCTATCAAAGACTTCAACTCCTCTATAGAGTGAACAGGCTGTTCCATGCTTACATTTTGCTTGTGTTGCACAGAACTTGATGGTGATGAAATGCTGTCGTTCGTATTTTCATTGTGCACATCTGTAATGGTAGATCTCTCCGTTTCGTTATTATCTAACGAGTAAAATCTACTTGATGAAACTTGCGCTATACAACAAATTTTGAATGACAGTAAAATGATGATTGCTGATGTGAGTATTCTTTTCATGTCACAAAGGTAAGTCATGTTGATAACACATATAATAAGGTGGCCGAACAATACCCAATATATTGAGCAATGTAGCTTTATTGGTTCTATTTACCTCGCTGATTAGAACCAATGAATGAAAAAACATATAAATCTCAATACTTTGAGCATATTTCTATATAAGTAGGAATAAACGAAAGTAACTTTGCTAAAGATTACATTCACAAAAATACGTTTATGACGAACAAAAGATTTCATAGGGACGAATATCCATTGGACATTCTCGGTGAGTTTGGACTCACTGAGAACATGATTTATGACCTCCCTGATTCTGTCCATGAGAATATAGAGATGGGAGGAATGTCCCCATTATTGCCAATCTCAATCAAGCAACCATTTGGTTGCACACACTGCTATGCAAAATTCTGTCTCGTAGAAGTTGAAGATGGCATAGACGTGATGTTTTCGCCAAAGCTGAAGGAAGCAGACCTTTCTTATTTTTTGAAGCAAGACAGACAGTTACTTTTGGAAGGAAAAACCATCGTTTCAGAAGTAGAGGAAGCTGTCTTACTGGACGATGGAACTGAAAGTAAGAAGAAAGTGAAGGCATTTGTTCAATTGGATAAAGAAACAAACAACGTAGTCTATGCACCCACTCAGATAATTGGGCGTAACCTACAGACCCTTTCCAATGAGTTTGACCTGTCTGAAAACGACCTTCAAGGATTTTGGAAAGGAGAACTTGTTACCACGGAAATACCTGATGATAACAAGGGAGTAGCAAACATCACCATTGGAATTGATTTATTTTCAGAAAAAGGCGTTGTCTTGGTTCCTGGTGGTGTTGCACAATGGAACAGAATAGTTCATAAATCTATGCCAGAGTACAATTTCGGCAATGATGGATGTTGGGTGAACAAACATGGATTGTTGGAATATGTTCCTGAAGAGAATTTCACACAAGACATACTGGAAGCATTGGAAAGACAGGCTCGCCAATCTTGTATACCTACGGAAACTTTACATAACCCTTCTGTCGGACATACATTTTCAGATGGTGAAGCATACGACGAAGCCAGACAAATCACAAGATAAACCAATCATTAAATTAAAACACAATGTCAATGAATTATCCCAATTATGACACCCTGCGAGAAGAATACGAGGCAGGAAATATCACTGCTGTTGATTTCGTGTTGCAGCAATCAGATGAAGTGACTGAAGACTATGACCAGTTCTGCAAAGACAAAAGGCTGTCCCCATCCTCTGTAGAATCGGCAAAAGCCTTCATGGACTTTCGTGAAGAGCTTTTTGAAGAGAGTATCAGCAATTAGTTACACAAACAGAACCAATCATGAGCATCCGTTCAGAATCCATGCCCTATCGTGGAGAACTCTCGTACCAGTTGCAAGACCTTCTCCGTAGAAACGGCATGAAAGCCCAACTTGCCGTAGAGCAAGACCAATACAAACTGTTGGTACAAGGACATGACTCTCCATTATTGGAATACCCCATCAGTGAGAAGCAGTTTAGGGCTCTCGCTGATGGCGGAACCAACTATGCCAACAAGAATGCATACAAGACATTCAACAGCATTGTTGGAAAAGACTTCGATATGCCGTCATCCTATGTGGCCGCGAGGAATGTCAATGGTCGCGTGGCTATGGGACTCCACGGCTACCGTGAACGTTTCTATGAACGTCATCCCAATGTTCCTCCACATGCTTTTGGAAGAGACTTCTTGGGATGGACGCCGAGAATGCAGGAAGGCTTTCATTTGCGTAGAATGGGTGGTGTGGCCGTTTCGCCGATGGTTGAAGAACATTTTGATGGGCGTTTGCGTCCAGGAGAACTAAAAAGCGGCAGCTATGGCTATTACTACAAAGGCGGCACACAAAATCAAAGTGTTGATCCGCTGAAAGACATGCAAGCATATTTTCCAGCAGTAGTAACACGTCCAAGACCACAAGAACCTGCAAAGCCATACAAGGAACTCATCACATCCAATGTCTATTTCACCAATGAGAAGTGGCAAGAGGTGCTTTCCTCACATGGTATCATCGTAGATGCTGACAAAAAGACGCTGACGATACAGTCCAATGGCACACAGCAGGATTTTGTTTACGACCTGACAGACAACGAGGTCAAGAAACTGACTGACAATTCGTTGAAGAGTTCTTCGCTCAATGAGCGTTTGAGAATCTTGAACAATGCCATCAGCGGAGACTTCAAGGACAACATAACGATGGATATGCTCAATAGTAAAGAGCGCATCCCTATCTCTCTGAAGCCAGAAGTGGAAGAGTCATTCCGTAAGCAAACCCAGGAAGACCTACAAATCATCAGTGACCCATTGGCAAATGAACAGCATTTTGCACCGACACAAGACCCAGAACAAGGTTACACAAATGGAAAAGACCTTGAAGTAATGGATGAGCGTAAAGGGTGGTATCGGGAAGGTAAACATGGTCGTGAGGTTGAAGTCGGTGACGTTTGGGTGGAAAAGGTTCCGTCAACTGCTCAGCAGGAAGCCAAGTCAGACTCCCAGAAGCAAAAAGAGGACGAAAAGTTCACCTATCGCATGAGTGCAGTCATCAATGGAGAGGTTGTCACGCATGAAATCAACAAGAAGCAATACGACAAGTTCATGGCAGTAGATGACTACCAACGCCAACGCATGATGTCAAAGATATTCCATGAGGTAGACATGAAAACAAGACCCGAAATGCGTCAAGGATTCAACTTGGGTGCATTCTTGGGTGCAGGACTTACCGCTGTGAGCGAAGCAACCTATATTGGTGCAGACATCGCGCACAATGTTGAGCATATCAAGCATCCCCATCCCTCCCCAGAGGTTCATCAAGAAGTGCATGGCACAGGACGCATCTACGTCAAGCCTGGTGTTGACTCACCGCAGGATATTGCAGAAAGGGCTTTCGAAGCAGGACTCAACGCAGGTGCGCACAGTCATGGCATGGGACATGGAAGATAAACAACATAAAATATAAAACAATGAGTAAAAAGAAAAAGAGAAAACAACAGTTTAATGTATCACCAGAAGAGATACAGCGTATTGAAGAAGAGCTTGGAGTGAAGTTTATCGATTTCTACAAAGGTATCTTCAAATTCTACGGCATCGCCTGGAAACCAGTGAAGAATGGTGTCGAGTATCTGTACGCATCTTTGGATAACATCCCGATGATAAGAATTTCAACAGGGCATACCTCTTGCCATTTCGTACCGTTGGAATGGAAACCATAAAACACAGTCAATGTAATCCAATAAATTTTGGCAGACCAATTATCATACGACGATTTCAAGGCACGTATTGACATCCAAGACGTGTTGAAGGACGCAGGCTATCATTTCTATCGACGTGATGGCTTGCGCTATCCTTCATATGTACGTCTTGACAGCAACGGAAACAGAGTCAGAGGAGACAAGTTTATTGTTACAGCTAACGGTAAATGTTGTTTCCAACCACCACAGCAAAAGGTGTACAATGTCATTTCTTTCATTACCGAGCATCCCGATTTCTTTCAAGAATACCATGCTGGCATCAATCCGCACCATCTTGTAAATCTTGTTTGTAACCGTCTGCTCAACAATCCAATAGACTACGATATGCGTAACATCATAGAACCAAAGCACAATGTCAAGCCTTTTGACATCAAGGATTATACCGTCCTTAAATTCAAGAAGCACGATATGGAGAACATCAAGAAGTTCTATCCATTCTTCAAGAGCCGCATGATAAACATTACCACCCAGAAAGCCTTTGGCTCATCGTTCATGCTTGCTACGAGGCAGTCCTCGGAACAGAAGGGACGATACTTCAAAAATTTGTCCTTTCCATTGCATATACCAGGGCAGAGGGAAATTGTAGGATTTGAGGAAAGAGGCAAGCAACGGCTTGACGGCACAAGCGGCTATAAAGGAAAGGCTCTTGGCAGCAACTCGTCTGAAGGACTTTGGATTGCTAGTCCGAACAACACAGCATTGAGAGATGTCAAAGATGTCTTGTGGTTTGAGAGTGCTTATGATGCAATGGCATATTATCAGCTTCATACACATGAGAACAAGACACTTGACGATGCCGTGTTTCTGTCAACAGGTGGCAACCCGACCGTCATGCAGTTCCGTGGTATAATCAAAGAAGCTCAGAATGCCCGTCATCACTTATGCTTCGACAATGACATGGCAGGAAAACAGTTCGTCATGAATTTCAATGTAGAGCTTAAACACGTCAAGGAAAGCATCCCGAAATATGGCGAAGACATGAAAGAATACATGGACTCTCTTAGGAAGAAGGATGATTTTCTGTCTGGTGACAAAGATTTGTTGCCCGATGATGTCGGTAAGCTATATGGCAGGTATGAGACCGAAGCGGAAGAATACCTTTCCATGAAGCAAAGCGGTTTGTGTTATGAAGGTGATGTTAAAGACCAACTGGATAAAGTCAACCGCTTGTATGACGAATATGTAAACAAGATGAAAGAGAAGCTATGTATCGGAAGCGAACATGGTCATCTCAAACATCTTGGGACATACGACATTCCCGACTGGGCAATCTGCGCGATGGAAAACGGTGATTATGGCGGTCTGACCGAGGAAGAAGAAAAACTTGTTTCCGAGTTCCTTGACCAACATTTCCCTGAAGGTTATGTGTCAAATATAGACTTTGAAGACTATAACGAGTTCAACCTTTACCCTGCCTTTGGCACGAGAAACAAAAATGCTTTGGTCAGTCATGGAGAATCACCATATGAAGCGGTAAAAACTTACTCTGTACAGTTCTTCCATCCCACACAACGTGAAAGTTATGCCCTGCCCAACCTCACAGTTGTCCGTGAAGTTCCTGAAGACGGTAGCAAAGATTGGAATGACCAGCTTATCCGTCAAGAAGACGAGCGTATCACACAAAGATGTAGAGATGACGAGAGAGCCATAAGTGCAGGTATTGATCTTGACAATGACGGAGAGGTAGAAATCAGTGAGAGTGAGGAAAAGAAACATCACCATAACATAGGCAGGTAAAATGAGCATACCCTATCCATCCATAAGAATACATCCTTCAGCGATGCAGTTCTATGCAGAAGACGGATTTTCTGTAATCGGTGTCCTTGTCCTTATTGCTTTGGCCGGTTATGACGGTATGACTCCGAAATGGATGACACCTTATATAATAGGTATAGCCATTATCATCTCACTATACTTGCTCTATCGCTATCTGTATGTAACACGAATGGTATATGTGATAACATCAGAACAGTTGAAGTACGAGTGTGGAGTATTCTCTTGCAACAGGGATTTCATAGAATTGTATAGGGTCGTGGACTACAGTGAGCAACGTTCCTTCCTTCAGATATTGCTTGGCATAAAAACCGTCAGCATTTATAGCGGAGACCGAACACACCCACGCATTGACCTTGTAGGCATAAACAACGAGTTGGATTTGATTTCCACAATACGAGAACGAGTAGAATTAAACAAAAAGCGTCGCAACATACATGAATTTACGAATGCAAGGTAAAGCTATCCGCAAGCAGGCAAAGCGTCTGTTTCCCTTTGGTAAAGATAAAGCCATCGGGAAATGGCTTGTCGTGTCTGTTATCGCCTTTATACTGCTGCTGCTAACAAGCAACCGTTCATATGGCCAGATTGTAAGTTCAAATCCTGGAGAATATACCATTCTTGCTACAGGAAATGCACTCATTAACGGAACTGTCAAGTCCGAGACGAAAGCCCAACGCAATACAGCATTGATGCAAAATGCAATGGCAGGAGAGTTTGCCAAAATGATGCATTGGGAGAAAGAATACAATAGCTATTTGAAAAATGCCTCCAACTATGCGTCTGCATTAAAAGCCGCTACACATATCTACGATGATGGTATGCGCATACTGTTGACGCTTGGAAAACTCAGAAAAGCTATCAACAACAATCCACAAGGTATAGCCGCCACTGTAAGCATGAACAACCTCTATATGGAAACGACAACGGAAATGCTATCTGTTTTCACGCTGCTGAAGGATGCGATAACCCAAGGAGGCGCCGGCAATATGCTCACAGGAGCAGAACGCTCCAAGACATTGTGGAAGTTGGAAGATAAACTGTCTTCTTTTTCTCACAAGTTACAGTTGCTGTATCTCAGCATACGTCATTATCGGATGAGTGATGTTTGGAACAGGGCAACTGCCGGAATGATAGAGAGAAACAAGCACGATGTAGCCATACAGTCATTGTCGCATTGGAAACGTTATGCCAAGGAAGTGTCACTATACACCAAGTAGCCTATGAAAAATATCATATATGCAGTATTACTGACATTACTCGTATGGATGCCGACCCCAAGCCATGCTCAGGCAGATCCAGTGCTGACCGGAATGATTATCGAGTTTACCAATAAGGCAAAATCTCAATATGACTCACAGTTAAAGGCAATGGCTGTAATCACTGAAGGTCATGTATGGCTGAAACAAGAGGTGGATGCGACAAAGAATTATCAGAAACAATTCGATGACTATCTAAACTCATTCCGCAACACTATTTCATACGCAGCGCAAGTATACGGTTTCTACTATGAAGTCAATCATCTTTGTGAGAATATGGGCAAGTTGTCTGCACAGATTGGAGATGCGCCAACAAATGCTATAGCTGTAGCCTTACACAATAAGCGTAACGACATATATGTAAGCATTATCAACAAGAGTGTAGGTATTGTGAACTCCATTCGTAAAGTCTGCCTTGACAAGAAGATGACAGAGGAACAACGGATAGACCTTGTGTTCTCCATCCGTCCGCAACTGAAGGACATGAACCATCAGTTGGCCATGTTTACAAAACTTGTGCGATGCACCAATATGGGGCTTGTGTGGCATAACATCGAGTACAACTCGCTTCCGCACAGAACAGGAAAGGCAGGAGTGGTAGAAGACTGCCTAAGTGTTTGGAAAGTGAACGCAAAACATGTAAAACCTAAAAAGTAAAAGATATGGGTTGGTTATCATTAGCAACAAGGGTTATCCCCAAACTATGGAGAAGTGGAGTTAAAGCTACATCCATTCTTTGGAAAGGCGGCAGCACCGTTGCTGGTGCAGTCGCAAAAAATCCAAAGACCACAGCTGTCGCAGGTGTCGCGACTTTCGCTGGGTGGCAGAAACTTTCGCATCCCGACGAGTCCTTTGGCACCGCTGTAGGCAGAACGCTCCGTGGTGGAACAGACGGAACTGGAGACTTTGCGCACGATGTTGTAAACGGCTATACTGGTGAAAACACTGTTGAGCAAGTAAAGGACACCACAAACAATGTCATTTCAGAAATCAAGGATACCGCAACGGAAACAAAAGGATTGTTGGGAACTTTGGGAGACACTTTGAAAGGTATCAGCTCTTTCATCGGCAACCTGTTCGGCGGCAACGGAACCAATATGTTCGGCAATTTTTTCAACAATCTTGCTTCGGGCAAAATCTCCGGTTGGGGAATAGGCGCATTGATTGCAGCTGCCTATATGGTATTTGGTCGCACTGGACTACTTGGAAAGGTCGGTGGCGCACTAATGGCCATGATGATGATTGGCAACAACTCACAACGCCAGACACAGACTGTTGCCCAAGCCGAAAATCATGAGATAGCGCAGGAAGAACAGCAACAACGCAACAGACATCGGTAATATCAGTAACATCAATAATACGAATAATATGAGAAAGACATTAGCAGTAATTGGAACAAGCCTGTTTGCAAGTCATGCCTTTGCGAACAGCATTACAGATGGCATAGGGACAGCCGGTGATGCCATTTATAGCTATACTCCTTATGTTCAAGCATTAGGCTATGTCCTTGCAAGTATCATTGGCATAGTAGCAGCTTTTGTCATCTATTATGCCATTGCCAACAATGACAGAAATGTAAAGAAGCGCATCCTCACATGGGGAGGCGGTTGTGTAGCCATGTTGTGCATGACAATAGCCCTTCCAAAGTTCTTTGACTATCAAGAGTCAGGACTGCTTGCTGGTAACACTAACTCTTCAGGAGGCTCCTCTGGCGACTTTGCAGGTGGAGACCGTTGGGGTAAGATTGACATAACCATTCCCGACATCAACAATCCTGTTTGGAGACCAGACCACAGGTTTGACCCAATCTTTAAGCCAGGCACAGGTGTCATCAAGCCGGATATAAAGTTCACTAACTAAATCAGCAAAGAAATGGAATACAGGCAGTCTATGAATCTTGTTTCTCCAAGCGGTTACGCCATGCCATTTGAATTACCAGAGACAACACCTCTGGAGATAACGCTCGGCTATGGTAAGCAGACACATCCTGCAACAGGCAAGGAGTTCTTTCATCATGGAGTTGACTTCAAGGTCGCTCCTCGCACATGGCTCAAAGCTCTTGCCACTGGAGTCGTATCAGGAATTGCAAGTGACCGTGAAAAAGGATTCAACATAACAGTCAACTACCGCAATTATGCAGCAGGTAGTTCCGCTATCTATGATGTTGTCTATTCACATATCAAGGAGTCCATCTGTAACTTCGGCAAAAGCGTAAATGCCGGTGACAACATAGCAGTATGTGATGACACGCTTCATGTAGAGGTCCGCTTCAATGGTGAGGAGATAGATCCTATAGAGTTTCTTACTATGGTGAGGGACAACCTAATCATACATGAACAACAGGCCATGCAAGGAGGTAATCCCGAAATCGCCACATTGGACTTCAAGGTGGAAACCCCATACGACAACCAGCAACCAGAGATTGATCAAATGTATCAGCGGTTCTTCGGTAAGTACATGATAGACCTGCTGACAAGCAGATACAAGGTACCTAATGGAACAGAGCAGGTTTTGCGTGATGTCTTGGCGGAGGGCGCAAGCAGCGGTGCTTATTATGAGCATGCGCCCAGTATGCTAAATCCCTTGGGACTTGGAGAACGTAGCTTGGGTATTATCGGACGCATACAAACCATCCTGACGCATGACTTTCTAAACTACCTTGCGTTGATGCACGGAGTGTTCCTCTCCACAATGACAGAGTACGAAAAAAAAAAGCTACTGACAGCGCCATAGCAAGCCAGGGCATAATAGACCCATTCGAGAATTTTGATATAGACATTCAGAGCTTCGACATACAACGTACTGTCAGTGTCTATCCCGACAAGAACGGCATTGTGTGGTGGACAAAGGCTTGGTTCAACGGTAAGAAGAAAGGTGAACGAGCCATAGAAATCAATCGTCAGTTGGCCATCAAGTTCATACAGGACAATGTGGCAAAGGATGAGTGGCTGGAAGAGTTCTTTCCACGTCAGATGGAAGTGCTCCATGCAGCCCTTGCCCAGACAAGAGAACAGGTAATCAATCAGTTAAGACAGTCATTCATATAATCATGGCAACAGCAAATAGCAACAAGCAAGACATCTTCACATCTAAGGTCATCCCCATCATGAAGAAAGTTCGTGATGACCTAAGCCGTAAACAGATGGAAGAATATGGAAGATACAGTGCTTCATTGGGAGCTGTTTTGGCAGGAGCGGCAGGGCCAGATGGTGGCATGACTGCCACAACTACCTACTATGACAACCTAAAATACATCGGCGAGTGGAATAGCAAGACCATAGATGACTATATCAACATGGTCAAGGCAGAGCTGAAAAGACAGCACATAACTGTCGATGCTGTGATGGAGAAAAATATGATAGACTATCTTGTCAAACAGCAAATGCCCAAATCAAGTGTAGACTACATTCTCCGTAAAGCGGCAGAAGGAAGCATCTTCTATATCCCCGAAAGGGTCAGAACAACCTCTTTGCAAGACCATATCAATAAGAAAGCAGAAGAAAAGTATAATCCTTCCCTTCTTGAAGAAGTGGCAGGAAACATCGGCTCATGGTTTATCAATGCCGCTACAACATGGGGTGCTGGTGGTTTCTTCGGACAGTTGGCTATGGATGGCGGTACGGAAGTGGTTGAACGTACTTCCCAAGGCCAACAGAGAAAGTATGTAGAACAACAGAAGCAACAAGCAAAGAAGGAGGTTGCAGCTGCAAGTAAGAAGCAAGCCAGTGTCCCTAAATGGATGCTTGACCAGATGGGATTCAAAAGCCTTGCCTATGCTACAGACAAGCAGTTGAGCATTGCTTTGGACTGGGCCAACAAGAATGGCAAGAGATACAGAGACAAAGTCAATCAAGCAGTCAATTCAGGAGAACGGACAGTGAAGGCAAATGGCAAGTCCACCATGATGTCCGTCTCTGATGCCACATTCCGTGCTATGGAATACGAGACATTCGCCAAGGCAATACAGAAAGAACTCGCAGACCGCAAAAACGGTAAAGATGCAGTGCATTATTCCAATATTGCGGAAGCGGAAGACACCACAGTCTATACGACAAATACCAATGAGGCTGAAGTTACACAAGCAACAACGACTGACGCTCCTACTGGAGACTATGCAGGATGGGACAGTTTGCTTGGTTCCATGGGGGTGGACGGTATGGGAGACACTCTGCAACATTTAGGGTTAACGCTATCCATGTTGCCGGATATGTTAGTTGGGGTCTTTACTGGAAAGACAAAGTCTGTGGGGCTAAACAAGGAAACAATGATGCCCTTGGCCGCCCTTGTCAGCGGAACTTTTGTCAGCAATCCTTTGATGAAGATAATACTTATGCTGTATGGTGGAGCCAGTTTGTTCAATACCGTTGGCCAAGAAGCCCTTAACGACTATAGAAAGGAAAATGGCGAGCAACCTGTATCTCATTACAAACGTTATGCTGATGAGGAACTTGACAAACGCTTGAAGAACCCTCAGATAGAAGGTAACGTGTTACTTGTTGACTTGGACAATGTACCTCGTCTCGTCACTTTACCACAATCCGTCATTGATGCATACAATGAGGGTGCATTGACCGTGAACACGATTGCCAACCGCATTCTTGTCAAGGCTGACCAAACAGCAATATCCAACAGACAGGGACTGCAAAACGCTTCTGAAAGCTATGAGCGAAAACAAGAGCGCGAGCAAGTCCGAGGAATACGATAAACAATTCAAACCATTAAACGATACGATATTATGGCAGAAGAAAACATTACTAAAAAGACTGGTGCAGAGCGACAAGCAGAAGTCTTGATTGCCGCACTTGAAAGAGCGAGAGAGAAAGATGGCATTTTGCTTAATGCCACGTCAAAGGCAATGCCGCGTTTCTATGACAAGACACTACGGATTACTCCTGTCAATGCGCTTATTATGGCCATGCACAGCGACAATGGTGAGTTCAAGACAAACACCTACACGATGTTCAATGAGACCCATGACCGTAGTGAGTCCGTGAAGAAAGGCCAGAAAGGGGTACCATTCGTTTGGCAGAACCTCAACCAGTACGTCAATAAGGACGATACGGAGGATAAAATCAGCCGTGCAGAATACAATTCTCTCGCTGATGAAGGAAAAGCGAAGTACAAGGTTAATCCTCGTGAGGATGTGTATACGATATTCAACATCGACCAAACCACCATGTCTCATGTCCACAAGGACGAATACGCCAAGCAGATGGAACTGTATGGTGCAGACAGACCGACAGATGAAAAGCAGCTTCGGATGGATGTCAACAAGTTCCTTCAAAGCATGAAGGATAATCTTGTTCCAATCCGTAAGGATGCTACAGGCATTGCACATTATGACGGTAAGAAAGACACATTGCATATTCCTACCCAAAAGGATTTCCCCTCTTACGCAGATTATGTGCAAGAGGTAACTCGGCAGATTGTCCACGCTACGGGCGTACCACAACGCTTGGGACGAGAGGGACTTTCCGCTGATGGAGCCAAATCACCCTCAGAAGTGCAGCAACATAGGGAAATGCTTGTTGAAGAACTTGCATCGGCACATAGAATGCTCGAACTGGGTATGACAGCGAAGATGCGTCCACAAACCGTTGAGCAGTTGCCGAGTATCATTTCCGAACTGAAGGCGTATCCGACGATGGCGCAAAAGGTTCTTCACGATGTGAACCGCACCATTGGCATGATAAAGAAGGCTGAGAATGGAGAAAAGATAAAACTCATAGAGAAGCCTTCAGAAAAACGCCAACAGGCATGGGCTTCACAGTTTCCTATCGACAAGGTTCCGTCAACCTTTACGCAGATTTCAATGCTGAAGGACGATGAAGGCAAGTGGACACTCGCTGCAAAGCCAGAGAACGACCGAACTTTTGCTGTTCATCCCAGTCGTGAGGATGTCAGCCTGTATTTTGACATGATGAAGAATGACCATGATGAGACTCATGTGAATGACTTCAAAGTCCAGTTCGCACAGAAATACTACTCGGTCGTGGCTGCTCATCCCGAAAAAGAAGCCAACATATTCAGAAGCAATGCCTCGCAGGAAGCGTTAGACCTCATTAGCAAGGTCAATGCCTTCAAGACCAAGGACAATAAGATTCTTCTTGTTGCCACTATAGATGGTGAGAAGCAGAAATCCATGCAGATTAACCAATCACAGTGGCAACGAATGTGGCTTGCCGATGATAAGCAGGACTACAAAACTCACCTTGCCGCCATTCTATACTCAGATGTCCTTGCCGGGAAGCTGGAGGAGATGAAACGTTCTATCTCTCCTGATGTAGATGGCACCCAGCTCCATGAGGAAAACGAGCATCGTGAATATCATGAGGAGCAGAGACAACAACAGCAGACATCGAATGTGCCGCCGATTATCAAACAATACAACGAATTGAAGCAAAAGCATCCTGATGCATTGCTGCTTTTCCGTTGTGGCGACTTCTATGAGACCTACAAAGAGGATGCGGAAAAAGCCTCAAATATCTTAGGTATTACTCTCACTCAGCATAGCAAGCGCATGGACGAGGAAGGTAAGCCCTTAAAGATGGCAGGTTTCCCATACCATGCCCTTGACACCTACCTTCCCAAGCTCATCAGAGCCGGAGAACGTGTTGCCATTTGCGACCAGTTGGAATCTCCCAAACAGAAGACGTCACAACATGAAGAGAATAAGCAGGATGCAAAGCAAGAGGTCAAGGAGGTTGTCTCGTCTCAGAAAGAGGAACGTCATGGTATGCACAGATAAAGCGACATTTATATGACTTCATCAAGACAGCAATATATAGAACAGTATGCCGAGTATGCCATGGAGCAGATGCGGCGATATGGCATACCTGCTTCCATAACTCTTGCCCAAGGCATCATAGAGTCTGCCGACGGCAAAAGTACATTGGCAAACACAGCCAACAACCATTTTGGTGTAAAAGGTTCATACAATGGTAACTATGTCTTGGCAGACGATGACAAACCTAACGAGAAATTTAAGAAGTATGACAATGTGGGGCAAAGCTATGAAGACCATTCCAAGGTGCTCATGGCACAAAGATACCAACAATACGTCAGAAATCTCTCTCCCGATGACTACAAAGGATGGGCAGTCGGCATCAAGAAAGGCGGTTATGCCTCAGCCAATAGTTATGTAAGCACGGTTGTAAACGTCATTGAAGGTGCGAATCTTCATCGCTTTGACCAAATGGTCATGCAGCAGATGAAAGCCGAGGGAAAGCAGTTCGGTGTTAAGTCCAATCCTCTGTCAGACAATAGTAATGCCAATGTCAAGAGCACAGGTATGAACGTACCACTATCAAGTTACAGTATGCCGGTGCAGCGTAAAGAGTTCATGCTCATAACCTCACCCTATGGCCAACGTGAGGATCCGATTAACAAAGGCAAGACCCAAATACACCATGGCATAGACATCAAGACCAATAAAGATAATGTTCTTGCCACGGAAAATAATGGTACCATAATCGGTGTCGACCATCGAACAACAACAGGAGGAGGCAAGACTGTTACTGTGGAGTATGCTCGTGAGGACGGAACAAAAACAAGGGTGCAGTATATGCATCTGAGTGAAATCTCTGTCAAGAAAGGAGACACAGTCAATGCTGGCCAAAAGTTGGGCGTATCAGGTAACACCGGCACACGAACCACTGGCGAGCACCTGCATCTTGGAGTTATCAATGTCTCAGCCGACAATAAGTTGCAGTGGGTCAATCCTGCTGCCTACCTTGCAGAAATCAATCAAAAGGGCAATCTCAACATCGAGGCACAACACAACGGCAAGAACATTCTTGCCGAATACATGACTGCTGGAACAAAAGCGGTGAACACCGACGAGCAAACACCAGAGAACTGGATGAGTAAACTCCTCGGTTCGGAAGATGCAGCCCTCGGTATGGGAGGTGGAGAAGATAAAGGTCTCTTGGAAAATCTCATGCAGATGTTCATGACATTGCTGGTGCTGACTATCCAGATGGAGAACCAAAGCAAGGAAGAGAAGATGCAAGCGGTCAGTGATGCGGTCATCAACCGATGTCTTGACATAAGCAGTCTCGTTCCTAACATGAAATCCGCTTCATTGAGCATCAATGACAAAGGTAATGCAGTTCTTGCAGTCAATGACGGCAAGAAGGAATACTCTCATGAGTTGACTAATGCAGAGAAAAACAGCATCTCCACCATTCTTCATAGCGACAGTGATGATACCACAAAGCAACAGAGGATTGGATGCATTGTCAATGCCATAACATTCTCTTATCAGGCATCCAACAACTATGAGCAGATTGAGGCACAGCAACAATCCCAGCAACAGACTATTCAAAGAAGATAACAACAATCAAATATACAAGATATGATTAAAGCAGAAGCAAATGTAATAGGTACGATTAAGCGCAGCGCAAGTATTCGTACAGACAAAAACAACAATCCGTATTTGTCATTTGTCATGACAGTCGTTTTAACTGATGCCAAGACTTCAAGCCATAGCATCGATGTGTTTGTCTCGCTCCCCAATGCCAAGCAAGACGAGGCACAGGTCTATGTGGAGGGTCTTCGTGTCGCGATAAGCGGTGATTTGGACATTCGCAAGAAAGAGGAAAATCTGAATTTCTATCTGACTGGCAATAATGTAACCACACAGAATGTTGCGGAATTGGACTCTATTTCGGGTTCACTCTCATTCCGTGGTTATCTGAAGAAGGAAAACATCTATCAGCAGAAGACCGACAAGAATGGTCATCCTTTCGTCGTCTTCTCGGCTTATTCCGTGGATAAGAACGGACAGGAGTTCCAAAGCACATGGGTTAATTTCATGCGTTTTCCAGAAAAAGACGCTGGTATCGAGAGCATTATCCCTGAATGGATGCACTCCAAAGCCCATGTGGATATAACAGGTGAACTGCAGGTTTCATCCTACAATGGTGTTACAAGACTGTCTTGCCGGGTAAAAGACATGACAGAGCACATAAATACCCAACAGTAATGAGATATGTATGAAAAAGAATACATACAACACGGATGGTCTCAGTGCAGAAGACCGTGCTTTGAATACCTTCGCTGAGTTGATGATTGAAAAAATCAACAACCTGCAAGAAGACTGGAAGAAACCTTGGTTCTCGCCACAGGTAGCCCAACTCCCTCAAAACCTCAATGGCAGAAACTATAACGGCATGAACAGTATCATACTGATGCTCATGCAGGAGAAGAATGGGTGGCAGACTTCACGTTATGCCACATTCGACCGAATTGTCAGTTTGAACTTCACAAAAGATAAGGACGGAAAGAAGGCTGCTGTCGATGAGAACGGCAACAAACTTCCTCGTGTGGCCATCAATAAAGGTGAAAAGAGCACACCTGTAATGCTTACCACGTTCACTTGTGTACACAAGGACACCAAAGAGCATATCAAGTACGATGATTACAAGCAACTCACCCAAGAAGACAGAAACAATTATAACGTCTATCCCAAGTTGCAGGTTTACAATGTCTTCAATCTCGACCAGACCAACCTCAAAGAAGCTCGTCCAGAGATGTACCAGAAGTTCAAGAGTGAAGCAGATGGACTGAGCCAACGAACCACGGAGGGCATGGTGGATTTCCCTGCTTTGGATGCCATGATAGAGAAAGACCTCTATGTGTGTCCTATAAAGCCCATTCATGGAGACAATGCCTATTATAGCATCAGCAAAGATGAGATTATCGTTCCAGAAAAGGCGCAGTTCATAGACGGAGAGTCCTTTTATAGCAATCTCTTGCATGAGATGAGCCACGCCTCTGGTTCGGCAAACCGATTGAACCGATTGGCATCCGACTCCACCTTTGGAAGTGAGGCTTATGCTAAGGAAGAACTTGTGGCAGAGCTTACAGCAGCCCTTGTCTCCTCACAATATGGCATGGAGAAACATGTGAAAAGCGACAGTGCTGCTTACTTGAAGTCTTGGCTTACCAGTCTGAAAGAAGACCCAAGTTTCATTAAAACATCCTTAATGGATGTCAAGCGTTCTGCCTCTTTTATCAGTCAGCGACTTGATGCAGTGGCGCAACGTCTTGAACGTGATGGATGGGAAGCTGACTTCTCGGACATTCGTGAAAAGAACAAGGCTTATACTCCTGTTTTCAACAACAAGACAGAGAAACCGACGGTGCAAAATCAAGAAAGTCTGTCCACACAAGAGCAAACCAAGCCACAAGTCCAGCATGAGGAGGTAGCTGCAAGAAGCACTGAGCAGCCCCGATTTCATCGTTAAAATATATGAGCCTAACCCAGAGGCGGAAGTATTGTTCACAATCTCAGAAGAGAACGAAGCAAAAATGTATCTTGGAGGCACTTCAATAGAAGTTGATTTGAGCACAGCAATATATATGTTACGTCAGAAAGACAATATGCCAAAAGGTATGGCTTGGGGCAACTATTTCCCTGCCGTTATCAATCATACCAGTTCTGCCATCGCTCGGAAGCATCCTAATTTCCATGCTGCAAAACATGGGGATTATGATGCCGCTTTGCGATTGGTTGACGACTTGGTTAAGGATGACAAGGTGTACTATATAGCCAAGCTCTATCCCAATGCCCATATTGCCTATAATCACAAGATGCAAGGTGGCAGTATCAACATGATACCGGCTGCTTTCGCTGCAAAATTCTCTGCAATGGGAATGGATGTAGAGCATAATATCATCGCTGTCACAGATGTTTCGCACACTAACGCCTCCGACATATCAAGAATTAGTAAACGTGTACGTTTTGAAGGTGATGTCAAGAAAGGAATGGACTATATCCTCTTAGATGACTTTATCACATCAGGTGCCGAACTTAGAGATATGAGAGATTACATACAAAGCAAGGGCGGCAATGTGGTGATGATGACAACATTCGGACATGGCAGTTTCGGCAAACTCAGAGACATAAGAATAAGCAACGACCTTATCGAAAGATTAAAGGCATCGGGTATCACAGACCAAGATTTAAGAAAGTATGGAATTGCATCAGAAATCGGGTGTCTCACCATCGGAGAAGCTGCAAAACTCTCCAGAATGGTTAACGCCAAAGCAAAGACAACTCTTGCACAACTCTGCGCAAGAGTTCAACGAGCACACCAAGAACAGCCCCATCTGTCAGCAATGGAGACAGAAGTTCCAAGAAATGGGCTTCAAGGTGTCCAAACTAAAGAGATAACAAAAGAAAGTAAAACAATCAAATTCAAATTATGAAGAAGTATGTATTCATGTTTCTGCTCAGCCTGACATCTATGGTGTCTATGGCAAGAGACTGTATTATAACGGCACAGCAACGATGCCAAATTGAAGCAAGGGACAAAGCCGAGTTCCTTGCTCCCATAACTCCGTCTTACCTTAACGGTGTAACATCAACTACAGGTTGGGACAACAACTGGTTCATTGAAGCCAAAGGTGGTGCATCCGCTTTCATTGGCACTCCAATCGGTTGTGGAGACCTTTTCGACCGGGTTATGCCAGTGCTGCAAATAGGCGTAGGCAAATGGTTTACCCCTGCCGTTGGTGGCAGAATTGGTTATCAAGGAATGAAATTCAAGAACGCCAATTTGCAGTCAATGAAGTATCAGTTTGTCCATGCCGACTTCATGTACAATCTCACCCACAACCTGCAATGCAATGAGTATGGTCTGTCGAAACTTGATGTAATCCCATATGTCGGTATCGGTATGATACGCAACTCATCAAACACTTCAGACTATTTCCTTACAGGCAATGTTCCGTCAGGCAATCATCCGTTTGCCTTCAGCTACGGCATAGAACTTCGTTACCTACTTGCCGACCGTCTTCATCTTGTCGGTGAAGTGAGTGGTATGACCACAATGAAAAGCTTTGATTGTGTCGGCACGTCAAGCCGATTTGGAGACCACATGCTCAGTGCTTCGGTCGGTCTGTCGTACACCATAGGCAAGAGAGGATGGAAGAAGGTCATTGATGCACGTCCATATATCAATCAGAACAGCTATCTTATGGAGATATTTGCGGAACAGTCCCAACAAGTCAATGACAACAAGAACGTGGAAGCTGCGTCCACCGATAAAAACAACTATAGCGGCCTTAATTCCCTCCGTTATAGAATGTCATTAGGCAATGAGAACGCAGAGAGTGCTTCGGATAGTCTTTCACAAGGCAATAAAGTAGCCATTGGTGTTCCCATTTACTTCTACTTCAAGTTGAATACAACCAAATTGGTGGACAAATCCCAATTGGTCAATCTCGACGAGATAGCCAAGATTGCGAAAGAGCAAAACTTAACCATTCACATATCTGGAGCTGCTGACAAAGCTACAGGCTCCAACAAGCGCAACCGCCACCTAAGTATCGAAAGAGCCAAGTATATTTGTAAACAACTGATGAAACGAGGAGTGGATAAAGATGCGATGAAAGCCACCAGTTTAGGAGGCATTAATCAGTTTTCACCAAAAGAAGCCAATCGCTTTGGCGTAATCTTGCTAACTCAATAATTTTTTAAAAGATACGAGTCATAATAAACATCTGACTCGTATCTTTCTACTCATATCACAAGCAATTCTTTCGGAATGATTGCTTTAATTTCATCAGTGTCTGTTGTGGATTCTCTGTTAATTTTAAGAGCCTTTTCTGCTAACTTACAAGCTTTAGAAGAGGTATAAGGGGCAACACTACAATATAGTTCATCTTCTTCATTCTCTAATTCTACACGTTTATTTATAATTTCCTCGTCAGACAGTTTGTTCGCCCTAATGTCATACATCAAGGATTCGTATTTATTTCTTAGATTATGAATTTGGGCTGCATATTTTCTGTTATCAGATGCTTTGGATTCAAGCCATCCATCTCCATACCTAAGGTTGAAATATGCCAAGAATAATGCTAACATAGCTGTAATGTATGTTGCGACATCTATTGTATTATTACACACCACTAATGGAGGAAACGGACATATTGTGGACAATGCTCCGCCTGTAGTCAAGACGGTAAACCAACATATGTGCTTTTTCACGCATTTTGACCTATTGGTATATAAGTCTGCTTGTTTTTCTTGTATTTTATGTGTCCATACAACTTTAGTATACCTCACTTCAATACATTTGTATAGAATCTTTGTAGCTTCATTCATTGCCTTAAAAATCTTCTTCTTAATAAATCTTTGTTCTTGTCATTAGACAGATAATTCCTTAATTTTTGTTTTGCAATGCCATTACCTGTCTTTTTGCGGAATAGCTTGCGGATATTATCCACATCTTCATGCTCAATATAAAAATCTATCAAAGCATCGTCTCCATGTAATTCGGCTTTCCATGGGGCTTTACCGTATCGCTCATAATAAGCCACCCAATATAGATGTTCAACAAGATGTTTGAAGAATACAGGCAACTCAAAGCCATTAGGATAATATTCACGAAAGCGTTCGGGCAATCCTAAACACAACCTATTGTCATTATAAACATGCAAATCTTGCTTTGGCATTCCTTTGCGCTTTGCTATTCGTTGAATTTTCCCATCTGTATTATATGCATACGGATATTCATTCCTGTCATACATTCTCCAAAGTCTGACTTCAATCTCGAAATTTGCTTTTATTGTTACTCCGTTAAAAGTGTGATTTATAGAAAAGATTCCAGATATTATATGTTTTTCCGCATCATATGTCATTTGAGGATATGCCCCAGACAACCATTTTATCTCATCTTCTGTAAGTTGAACCATGGGCGTGCAGGAGTTGAAGAAATACTTTCAGAGTTATTCCTTTTATTTTCAGTGGCTTTCGGGAACTTGGAGCCGAATATTTTTCTCCACTCTTCCGAAGCTTCTATATATTTCCCATCATCGTCAAATTGCATGGCTTTTTGTGCGCGGTTGTATGCGGTTTCAATGAAGCTTTTTATTTCTTCGCCACATTTAGAGCGCATAAAATCGAAGAAATCGAAAACTACTTTTGCATAAGTCTCAACACCCTTTCCTTGTGGATAGTTTTCTTCAAGGAAGTCTATAATATCATCTAAGCGTTTAAATGACTTATAAGTCATAGATGTGGTTGTGTGAGCCCATGTTTTCAGCATCTTTGCCAAATCTTTTGTCAATCCATTGGTATTTGTGTTAGATTTCTGGAATTTGTCTAACTCTGCTCGTGGATCAAAAATTTCCCAAGAACCTCCATTCTCGCTATTTGGAATTTTGAATGTCTTGTCGTCCAATTCCAACGCAGGAAGAAGTTCTACATTATGGTGGTTTTCATCAAATACAACCAACACCACTTTACCCCATGCTTTTATCGTGTCAGTCGTTGTGTATTTTTCTTTAAGAGCATTCCGTACTTCCTGCAACAATGCAGCCTAACCGTTACTTTCATATTGGTCATACTTGTCAAATGTCTCCTGTGAAATTTTGAATAAGACATCAACGTCTTGGTCTGAAGTTAATGGCCGGACATTGGTTTTCGTCTTGTACGATCCGAACAGAAATTTCTTACCGTCATCATAATTCCCTGAGTAGAAATGACTATATAATTTTTTGCATACGCCAACATACTTCGTTCTTGCGTCTTCGTTTTGAACACTCGTTAATGTTATGGCCTGAATAAAATCTTTAAAGTTTTCTTCCATATAGTTAGCAGCCTCCTACTGCATATTAGTTTTTGTGCAATATTGCACTTTATATACAAGCATATTTCATGCCAAAGAATAAACTTTGCTACAAAAATACAAATATTGCCAGAATTAGCACTGTTTTTAGAAAGAAAATTATTAAATTTGCGCCAAACGCAATAAATAAAGCATCCTACATGAAAGATTTAAATAGAATAAAGGTCGTTCTTGTTGAAAAGAAAAAGACAAACAAATGGCTTGCAGAGCAACTTGGCAAAGACCCTGCGACTATTTCAAAATGGTG
>ERZ808292.134-NODE-134-length-22098-cov-11.778161_pt1 | contig 22098 bp, 29 predicted proteins | sample MGYA00521275_ERZ808292 | MGnify/ENA primary metagenome ERZ808292 (study PRJEB31516, sample SAMN03275613) | gut metagenome | biome: mammalia-associated habitat; material: feces | host: Papio cynocephalus | place: Kenya | collected 2012-07-26 ... | reverse complement strand
TAGTTCCTTGCTTGGCTGTAGGCTTCCGCTTTGCATCTGACTTAGAAGGTCCTCCGCTGCCTCCTCGTCTTCCTCCTCTACCCACACTTCCCTTGCCGCCAGTTGTGCCGCTTCCTTCGGGTTTAGTACTTCCGGCAGATAGTCCGCCCACTCCGGGTGTTCCTCCTTCACCTTGGCTATCGCCTTGTTTTCCAGCAGGAGGATTAGCACCTCCCTCACCATTCTCTCCGCTCTCTGGCTCTCCGGGTGCAGTTTCTCCGCCTGCTCCTTTATCCACTGGCTCAGCAACTCCTCCGCTGCCTCGTCCTGGCTCCAGCTCCAATCCGTTGCCGCTTCCATTATCGGTTGCAGCCAACTGTGTTCCGTCTTCTGTTCCGCTATTGCCGGGAACATTCTCATGTCGATTCCTAACATCTCCGTAAATTTTTAAATAAGCTATTTGGTTTAATAAACTCTTGTCGCCGTCCACGTAGGCTATTGCCGCCGCTACAAGCTCTTGATTCTCTTCACTCGCCCCATTCCGTATCTCCTCCTCAGTAAGTGGGTGTTCGTCTGCCTCCTTGCCCTTTTCTTCGGGTGTCATATCCTCCCACTTCTTCGTTCCAGTATCGGTAGGTGGTTGCTCTTCCTTTGCCTCCTCTTTCTTGTATGCCTCGGCATTTGCCCTTAGTCCCTCCTCTGCATTGGATGGGTCTTCGAGCTTTACTCCTCCTTTTCCTTTTTCATTATCTCCTCGTGTCTCCGGTTCACTTCCTTTAGTGCTGCCATCATCAACTGTGCCTTGCTCGGCTTGTTGTTCTTTTCTTGTGTCATACTTCTTCCAACTTTCAAGTTTTAATATCTCGTTAATAAACTCTTCCTTTGTAGGCTTATCGCCAAACATGTCTACCTCACCTGTATTGTATGCCTGTGCATTCCGGTTGTAAGCCTCCATGATTTCCTTGAAGTCTGCGACCTTGCCCTCCAGTGCCTTTGCCATTATCTGCACCTCTATCGGGTAACGCTCCGATGCTGACTCTCCGAACATTTCCGGCTGTCGTAACAGACCGTCTACGGTGTAGCCTTTTCTCTTTGCCTCATAAAGCAACTGGACAGCCTTGTCTATTTCTTCTCTAAGAGAATACTCACCCAACTTCGCGTTGTCCATAATCTGACGCATAGCGTTGAGAGCCTTGCTCTTCAAGCCTTTCTCGATACCCATCATCTTTAAGGTGTCCTCCTTGAATACCGCACCAAGCAAGAGGTTCTGTACAAACTCCCTGCCTTTTGCTGACATCAGATCTCCATCCATAAGTCCGGCAACTTCGTTCTGACCGATTACACCTTTCTCTACTAACGTCTTTACCAGTTCATTTATTGCTTTCGGATTGTTAAAGAAACTATCCAAACTACCCGAACTCTCCATCTCGCTAATGATTGCGCCTACATCTTTTGCCGACAGTTTCTTGCTGTTGGCAATAGCCTCTTGCGTATTGCTCTGTGATTTCTTCTCATTCCTGTTGAACCTCGCAAAGGTCTCCGTGTCGTATGGCAATCGTTCGTCCGGCACGAATATCACTCTCGGGTGCTCTATCTTGTCTACATCTTCGGCTGTAAGTCCAAATGCTTCTGCATTCTCTTTCAAGGCTTCGATGTATTCCTTGTCCGTGCCTTTCTTTGCTGCAAGCTGTCCTGCCATTGTTCTGCCGTTACCGTCATAAACAATTCCCTCATCGCTTACCGTTGGAACTTGGTTTACAGCCTGTCCGTCATATTTGGCACTCATCTGCTCAGTTACATCCTGTGCATCCTTATCGTGCTCATAATCTCTGTCGTTGATTGTTCTGCCCTCTTCATTCACAGGGAAGCCTTCGCTCTTCTTATAGCCGTTTGTCGCATCATGGCTTGCAGTAAGGCTCTCTGCCGGAACAATCATATATGTTCCCTTTATCTTCGTTCCGTCCGCAAGTGTCCGTGAACCTTTACGGCCAACAACCTTTGATGCTTTCTGGAACTTTTCAGCAGCAACACTTCCTGCCGTATTAGCCTCTTCGCCATCTGCGATTTCCGGTTTGCTTGCAGCAAGTGTTCCCTCAACTTTCTTTGCTGTCAGTGCCTTCTGTATAGCGTCTACTCTGTCTATCTCTGCCTGTGCAGCCGCTATCGCTGCTTCTTTCTCTTTCTTCGCCTTTACCTTTTCACTCCAACCGCTACCGCTTATCTTCATCTTGTTGGCATCCTTCAAGGCTTTCTCTGCTGCTTTCCTTTCGCTCGCAAGCGTACTCTCTGCATCAGCACCAAAGTTCTCTTCATAAAGCTCCGCCCCCTGTTCGGGTGTCATTTTACTAAAGTCCGGCTCGCCTTTCTCATTCATCGGCACCTCCGTTCCGTCCTTGAATGTTAAAGTTTCATTATTCTCTTGTGAGTCAGCGGATTTTGTTGTACCTTTGCCTAAAGAAGTTGTAGGAGCGTTCATGCTGGGAGAAGTCTGTGTGTCGCCTTGCTCGGTTTCTCGCGATGCTCCAGCAGTTTCGGCAGACTGTTTAGCCGTAGTATGGCGGTTATACACTTCTTCTCTATTTTTTCCATAAGAAGTTTTAAAAATACCAGCAGTATTAATATTCCAATAAGTACCGTCACCGGAAAGTTCAACCATTAATGTGTTGTTATGTTTGTCTTTCATTTGCAACATATAAGTTTGATTACCATCCCTTACAGTGCCTTTCCTTATTACTTCATAGTTTTTGGCTACTGTTTCAATAAAATCTAATACAGACGGATAACCAGCCTTTCGGATTTGGTCACCATGTCTTGCTTCTATGTGAACAAGACCATAGCCATCTCCTGTTGCTTTATTTGTGATTATACCTTCACTTAAAAGTATTGGGGCACTTGGTAATCCTGTTTCTTCTTTCTTTATTTCGCCAAATTCGATACCTCCCTCTTTATTCTTGACAAACTGACGTCCATTTTCATCTACCTCATCTGATAATTGGTAGTTTTCATTTACTTCTGGATTATCAATCTTCTGGTCTTTTATTTTGTCCACTGAACCTTCCTCGTGCGAAGGCGATCCCTCGCCCTTCGCCCCATTATCCTCAGTCTTTCCTTCCGGTGTCCCTTCCGGCAACGGTGTTTCAGAACTCTGTATCTCGGCTGTCTTCCGTTCCTGTAAGGTCGTGCGAACGCGGTTGGCATAATCCTCTGCCGACAGTGTCCCGACTTCGGTCAGACCGTCAAAGTTTGTACGTTGAACAGTATTACCGTCTTTATCACGGAATATCACAAGCCCCGACTTCCCGACGCTATACGAACCGTCTCCTGCCGTATCAACAATTACATCTCCACCAACAAGAGTATATTCATTCCCGTCTTTGTCTGAAAAAATAGTAACAGTGTTATCTGTCGCAACTTTGGCACCTTGCTTGTCTTGCATAGTTCCCGTAAACCTCGCCTGCGCCACTTGGTTCTGCACGGCATCCTCTATCTTCTGCGAAGTATTTTGGATGAAACCGTCTTTCATAGACTTCGCCTTGCTCAGTTCCATATAGGCATCAGCAACATCATCACCGAAGTTATCACGCATTTCCTCAACGGTAGCATCTGGATTATTCTTCATCCACTCTTCCAGTTCCGGAGTGTTCTTCACCATCTCCATCCACGCTGCCGTTGCAGATGTTTGTCTGTCGTTCACCGTCTTTGCACTCTCGGTAAACTTCTCGCTGTCCTCCAATTCCGTCTGCTCCGACAAGTCCGCTCCGTCTTGACGTGCAACAGCTTTGTTCTGCGCCTCATCGTTCTTGTCGGTGTTCATCCCACGCAAACGGCTTTTGAATTCATCTATGGCTTCATTCTCTTTGTCTGTCCTCAGCAAGAAATCTTTATCCATAGCTTTATCGAGGTCTACACCATACTCTTCGCTGACGGCTCTCTGAATATCGAGCACTCTCTTGGCTTTGGTTCCTGCGTATTCTTCGCCCCGTTTCTTATAGTCTGCCTTAATCTTTTTGTCAAGACTATCGTCCCCCTGTGAATTTCGTAAGGCGCTTTCGTGTATCATCTCCTCTATACTGCCAAAGCCGTTATCTTTCGCAACAAGTTCCATTACAGCCATCTTGTCTTCCTGCGTGGTAACGTCCATTGCGTTTAGATATTCATCTTTGAAATCACGGTCTTGCCTTCTTAGATAACGCTCTTGCCTATCTTCCTCTGCACCGCCATAAGTAGAATGCTCTTTTGCATCTATCAGTTCACCGTCTTCGGCATACTCTTTTACGGTATTCTTACCGTTTGGACCCTGCTCTATAACAATTCTGCTTGCTCTTGGGATTTTTGTCCCCATTGTTCCACCAAGTGCTGCTGAAACTTTCATCCTCAACTTCAAAGGTATTTCTTTGTTGTCAAGGAACTGCTGCAATTTGCCAACGGCATTACCCTGCGCATCTCTTGCCGAAAGGTCTCGCTGTTTTTTATTTACAACCTTTACCCGGTCTTCGTATTTCATTCCGGAAGTATTCTCGGAGGCAAGACCTTCTCCCTGCGTCTTATGGCTCGGCTCTAACGCTTCACATGCTTCAACGAGGTTCCTTGCGTCCGTATTTTCAAGGAATATCCTCTTCTCTGTATCGGTAAGCTTTAGGCTCTTATCTCCAGTAGCCATCGTCATGCTACGAAGAATATTCTTCGGACTAAATTGTTTATAATGACCGCTTCCCAACTTCATTGCCATATTCTCACAAGCTCCTTGGATAAAGTTGTCCATGAAGTTTATCTTGTGATCCTTCGCCCATTCTTCTGCTATTTGGTCTGACCTAAAGGCAAGGCTCTCTGCAACAAAGGCTCCTGTTGAAACGGAAGCTTTCTTTATTCCATTCTTTATTCTTTGAAGGTTACTTGTCTCCGCTCCCGTAATTCCGACGTTACGTCCTATTGTCGAGCCGACAGCTCCAACACCTCCGAATATCAATCCGGATTTAAAGCCACTGGAATATGCGTTTAAAAATCCGCCAAACAAATTTCTTGTGTCTCCGCTCTCTACCTTATCATATCCCTCGCCTGTGATATAATGCATTGCCTCGTAGTTACCAAGAGTAAGACCACTTCTTAGTGTACTCTTTGTGCCATCTGTTAGTAGCATACCAAGCCACGTTTTATTATTCCCGGCAAAGTTCGCTATTCTCGCTGCTCCCTCAATACCGTACTTCTCTGCTAATTTACTTGTCGATGTTACTACTCCGCCAAGGAGCCGTTTACCAAGAGGTGTGTCTGTCAATAGGGTTACTCCTGTTCCAAGACCTGACATCATTCCGCCTGCAATCTTTCCAGCTCCGCTAAATGCCGCTGTGTCAGCTAACATTCCCACTCCTATATTGCCGTACTTCGCAGCCCCAGCCTTACTAAACACACCATCATCTTTTATACGTTCTTCGAGATTGGAGAGATATTTTTCATGCCCTTCATTCATTATATCTCTTCCAGTCTTCGTCATAACACCGCGAGTAATCAGATTGCCTCCAACACCATTGAGAACTCCTCTCATAACATAATCCATGTCAGACTTCGGCATGTGCTGTTTAACAAGCCTGTCGTGAATTGTTTTTTCTATACCGGGGAGCATATATTGCTGGATGAAAACATCTGGATCCATTCCGAGTTTCTTTGATTGCTCCAATATAGCCTTACGGGAACTGTCGCTATTGAGTATCGAAGGAATCGCTTTGTTGTATGCAGCTATTATTGCATCTGTGCCATACTTCTGACTTGCCTCACGCATAGAGCCGAGCATTGTCCCCATGGCATCATTCGGGTCAGTAGTAATACCGGAAATCATGCTTTTTTCGAAAAGCTTGCCAGACTTTTGCGCATAGAGTTTGTCTATTCCGTCAAAGTCTGATTTCGTAAGCTGGTCAAGCAACAAAGCTGCGGCTCTTTTCTTATCGTCCTCAACTTTTTGCGTTCTTCCCTCAAATCCATAGTCAAGAGCCAAATCACTATCCCCTAATTGGGTTTGGGTGAAAAACTCGTTTTTATTATGCTTTACGACACGTGGGGCTTTACCTTGCTTACCCGTTACTCTCGATGTAACATCAACCGGTGTATCTTTTGCCACATTTATTCTGTTGACAGGCTTGCTCTCGCTGTTCTGTCTTTGCAGCCAAGATTGCCCGGCTGTCGTCGTATCAAGAGTGCCAAAGTTCTCCGGCACTTGCGGAGTCTTATAAGCCACCGCCTGTTGTGCAGCCTTGCTCCGAGGTTGAGCTGTTGGCTGTTTTGTATTGTTTACTGCGTGCAGTCCTATCTTTTGTGCAAACTCCTCATAAGATTTACTTGATACCGCCCCATCTGCATGAAGGGCATTATACAGCTGCAATCTGTTCTGATAACCCTGTTTGCCCGGAGCATAGACGAATTTCTTAAAATTCTCTCTCGTTCCTGACACTGCGCCATCTGCTTTTAGCGCATTGTATAGCTGGTCAAATTTATCTCCACCCATATTATTTATATTTTTGTTTATAATCCTAATGCTTTGGTGTGCTTATAGCCATTATGGCTTTTCCCGACACCACTCTTATTCTGCCCTCCGTTCTGGCGTGCCGCAGGTTTCTTCGCTGCTGGTTTAGATGCTGGCTTCTGCTGCTGCGGTTTAGATGCCGATTTACTTTGCTGCGGTTTAGATGCTGGCTTCCGGGGGGAAGGCTTGCTGTTTGTTTTTATCAACTTGCCTTTTAGCTCGTCGCTCATTCCTCCACGGTATTTATAACCCAATCTATTACCAAAGTAAGTGAACGTTTGGTGTCCCTTATAGGAACCTGTCGCCGCCGACAATATGGCAGACAACATCGCAGACGTTCCGTTTCCGCCTTTTCCCTCATTTCCCATGCCAGCTTTAACTTCATCAACGGATTTCGCTACTGCCTTTTGGTCTGCTACACTTATCACACCACGTTTTACCATCGTGTCGTAAATAGTCTTTACATTCGCTGGATTTATAAAGTTCTTGCTCAAAGTATAGGTAACACCATCTGGAGTTGCATAAGTCTTGCTACCCTTGCCGAGTCCGCCACTTCCTTGTATCTCATACACTGCTCTCATTCTTGAAGTCGCTGCATTCGATGCTGCAATGGCTACCCTCTGTGCTGACAGACCCTCCATCGCCTTGTTGTGTCTTGACGTCTCGCTCAATCTTCTCCCTTGCAAATCCAAATTTGCTTGATCCTTCTGTTTGTTCCAAGCGAACTTGTCTGCATTCTCTTTAGCCTCCCGGTAATCATTAAAGACATTCCTATTGAACTCATTGTTCTTCATTGCCAACAAAGCATCCTTATATGCCGCATCTGCATCCATCTTGGCTTTCTTCTGTGCAGCATCGGCTCTCGCGGCTCTATCCTTATCCCTAAGAGCTTTCTCTTGCTGATACTTCGCCTCTTGCTCTGCTACCGGGTTATTGAACTTCTGAGGTGTCGCTCCCTTCGTAACATAAGCCAAATTACCAATCTGTCTTATCGCATCTGCCAAGGCATACAGCTTCTCCTTCGCATTGTTCTTCTTCCTATAAGGCTCTTCCTCTTTCTGGGCACCACCATTCAGATAATCAAACACTCCCTGCGTTACATCGCTCGCCTGTTTATACTGCTTCCTGTAATTGTTCAGAATGGCATCGTTCATTGCTATCGATGCCTTTTCATCATCACTCAGACCCTCATCTTCACCACTCTGCTCTTGCTGCTCACCTTGGGTAACATCTTTCGTCGCAGTATTCGGAGCAAAGTAATTCTGTGGCTGAACCTGTTCGGGAGTTGGCTGAGGAGCCCCCTGCTGGGCATTACCAACTGCATTGCTTGAAGCTGGAACTACCGCCTGTTGCTGAACTGGAGTATTGACAGCATCACCACCAACTGGAGTAGTTATCTTCTTCGCATCTGCCGGAGCCTCTGTCTTGCCGTTCGGCTGAACCGTAGGAGTAACTGTACCCGTTGGAGTCTTCTGCTTCTCATCATTGTTTATAAAATAATTCGCCATATTCCTTTACTTTTAAAGTAATCATTTCTTGAATTTGGACAAGTCATTTCTATGGTTGGCAAACCACTGCTTATTTTCTTCGGTAATACCACCATTACTTCCACCTTTCAAATTAGACTTGCCACTCCCTCCCATCGCAGTAGCTGCACTCATCAATCCGTTACTTACTCCCGATGCAGTGTTGGCTATATTGTCCGCCCTCTGCTGCTGCAAAGCTATTCTATCCTGTGCAAAGTTATCCTGCATCTTCATGTGCTGAGCGTCAACGGAATCTTTCCTTGCCGTGTCTTGCGCTGCCATATTCCTTACAGTATCAGCCACCATCTTATTGCCAGCTTCCTTAGCTTGCGCCGTGGCTGCGTCCGTCCCTCCCGTAACCGCTGCTGCACCACTCGCCTTCTTCCAGTTCTCTCGAGCATATTCCTTAGCCTCGTTAATCATAGCCTTGCCTGCTGCCGTGTCCGCATAATTCTCATTGTACCTACGCTGATACCATGCGTTCTCTGCATTCTCCCTCGCCTTCTGCTCTTGCTCCGCTTTCTTTGCGGCACTCGCACTCTTTGCTCCACCAAACAACGAACTCGCAACACTCGCAGCCGCTAACGCTATCTGTACCCATTCCTTACGGACTGAACCATAAGGAACATTACTCAAATCTCTAATATTAATCTCTCGCATATTCTTAAAATTTAATTATTAACTATATCAACAACTCTTCCCATTTTGGAAATAACCACCTACCTCCTATCATCGCAGTACCTAATACCCACCCCCCCCTCAACATTTCTTCTGGCATATAGCCTGTGCGCTCGTATCATTCCCCGGAAGTATGGACCACCTTTGCGTGGGGTACCTAAGCCCCCCTATTGATATTTGTGCGTGTGATTACTACGAGTGAACCCGCGTCCGAGGTACCTATCCCCCCCCCACCCTTGGGGTCGCTTGTGTCATATTGTGGTGTGTCGCATTTCGCTTTGCCTCGCCTTGCGCATACCCTCGAAAACGGTACGTGGGAGATGCGATTGGAACTCACTGCAACCTCTCCTTGCTACCTCGTGGGTACTCTCACATCAGCGAGAAAAGGAAGAAAAATCATCTTGGCATCTCCTATATATAATAGGTGCATCCTGTGGGGTTGCACTCCTGTATGGATTCGAACCCTCTTTTGCAACACGCTGATACGCACCACATTACGCATATCCACGTATCAAGATGTATTTAATTCGTATTTATTTGCCGTGATTTGGAGTGAAGTTGCCACATCGCCATCGACATTGAAAGAACAGGAGAGAGGAATGAAGTCAAGGAACGCACGCACACACTGGGGTACGTGGCGAAGTTAAAAGAAAACGATTAAAGTATTTCCGTTTGCGCTGAAAAGCGGTTTTTGAGCGCAAAAAAGAAGTGTAACATTTGCGCAAAAATCTTGTCGTTGCGCCCCAAATCCTAACACTCTCTTTTGGTAACTATTGGCAAAATTAACTAAATTTTACCTTTAACGGCACTTTTAGTTGATAAAAATGAAGTATGGATTAATTAACAGGACACGAAAAATCAAGCACTGTAACATTTGCAGCACTTGAAAAAACGACTTTTAGGATATACTCACCCGAGAAAATCGTTACTCGCAAAGAAGTTTAGAACACTTTAAGGCAAAGAAGTGTTACACTACATTATAATAAAGGTATATAATTAGTCTTGATTAATCACTTGCAAGTGTATTGTACGCTTGCAGTGAGGACACGTGAGAGTAATTGATGTATCGTCAGCATCCGCCAGTAAGTCAGTGAGAGGACAATTAATTATAGCTGCAATCTCTTGCAGTCTCTTAATTGACATCGTATTATCTGTTATCTGTTGTGAGAGTGACGGTAACTTAATATCCAATTCATCGGCTACATACTGTAGGGTGTAACCCCTACTTTTTATCGCTTTTTTAATATCGTACATAATTAGGTCTTGTCTTAATTAATTTCCGCTTGCAAAGATACACATTATATATATAAGAGCCAAATTATTTAGTTTATACCCTAAGTATTTAAAGTTTTGTTAAGAGATTACCGAATATTGTTAATTTAGTGTTAAATTAGGATGAAATCTAACTTTTTATTTTGAAGTTAGGATAAAACCTAATATCTTTGCACTCGTAATCAATAAACAATTAAACCAAAAGAATATGAAAAAGAACATCTTATTAATTGTATGCGCTACTCTATTGGTAGCAAGTTGTGCTAATATGAACAGGTTAGCACGTGAAAACCACAACTTGAAGAATGACATCCGCACACTCTTGTACGATATGGAAGAGGACGGAACACTTGAAAGATATGACGGTAGCGACCACGTGTGCAGACTTATCGATGCTACTTACCCTAAAACTAAAGGGAGGGTGAACAAATGATATACTTACTATTAGCATCAAGTTTGATAGCATACCTTATAGGTATTTATGTAGGCAAACATTATAAACAATTTACGGAGGAATGAAAATGAAAAAAAATAAATATTGGTACGGTTGGAACTTGTGGACTAACTACGGTTACGGTTGGGAAATAGAGTGCACTTACGACAAAACAGAAAGCACCTATCAAGATGTAAAGCGAGATGCAAGAGAATACCGCCTTAACGGTGCACAGGTGAGAATAACGGAAACAAGAGGAATAAACAAGTAAGGTAGATACGGTATCTAAGCCGTTCGGAGTAGATGCAACGTCTACTCTACCTACAATTAATAACAACTTAAAATTATAGAGATATGGAAATTACAAAGATTACAAGAAACAGTTGCGAAGTGAACGTGATATTTACAGGCGCACAGTATATTTTTCACAATGCCTTTTACGGCATCCTTGCAGTTGCAGAGCGCAAAGAATTCGATATAGATAAGGCGCACACAGGCTTTACTCTATATTACGGCAACAATAACACGTTAGGCGGTCGCTTTGGCGGTAAGTACTGTTTGAGTATGGCGAAGAGCTTTATTAACAAGAGCGAGAACAGGTACGTCAAGACTGACGTAACGTATGAAGAAGTGAATGAAGATTTAGACGGATGGTATTTAGATTTTAGCGCAAAGAGGAGATAACACGGCAGCGGTCAGCGAATAGAGGAGCACATCACGTTCAAGCCGTGAGACCGCACAAGTTTAACCAAAAAAATTAAAGATATGGTATATCAACAAGCAATTAATAAAGCATGGCTTAATCGTTATGCAGAGCTTTACAAAGACGATGGTTTCGAAGTAGAGTGGATGGAAGAGCAACGTTTCGTTGCATCAAAAGTATTTAACGGAGTAAGACGGTTTATAACAGTATACAACAAGTGATGAATTAAATTATAGGAGACAATGATAACACTAACGAAAACAAAGTTAATCCCAGCCAAGTGGGACGAGAGTAATCTATCTATTGACGCAGTAGATGAAGTGCTTGACGAACAATACTCTTACGAAGAGAAGAAAGGTACAATGTACTTTACAGGACGCATCGGAGTGGACACAAAGGTTAGCATCTTTGCACACACACGGAGCAATGTAACGAACATTATATGCTCAAAGAAAGAAACTATTTTAAGAGTACAGGAGTGGTGCAGAGATATGGAAGAAAACACCGACGACTTGAAAACAGACGTTACCACCTTTGATGTTTTAGGCGCAAAATATAGTATAATCATTAAAACATATTGGGAGGTAGAGAGATGAAAAGACAACAAGATTTAACCAGTGAAGAGATATTTGAATCAACAATAGACGTTACACACAGAGTAAACCGTTTATATAAAGATGAGTGCAGTCGTAGCGAACCGATTTTCGGAGCAACAGACGAAGACGCAATCAATTACGCTTGTACTCTTAAAGACCACGATATATCGGTGATTACTGTTGAGAAATATACTGAAGACGGACTATTAAAAAAAATAAAGGAGATTAAAAATGAACAGAGATGAACAGATAACAAGAGCGGTTGAACCGCTTTTCGTTACAATCGAGCAAATAAAGTACTTGTTCGACGAAGAAGACTATCTAAAGAGCAGAGTGTATAACAAATATGTTGCAGCCGTTGACGACAATCTTATTCACCTGTATATAGACTGCAATAGAGTACGTATCAAACCAGTCTTAAAAAGCGATACAAAGAAGATATACGATGAAATAAGCAACAGGATTAAATACGACAACGGCATATCGATATACAAAGCGATAGAAAACAATTCGATAAACATATTATTTTGGAAACAGTTATGAACAGAGTATCAGAAAATGTAGTTGCCTTATACAGGGCATGCGGGTTTAGCGAACTTACACCCGAAGCGGAGCACAGGCTTAAAGAAGCCTTTATAACGTTTTACAGTCAATACGACAGACGCTTATTGAAGTGCAACAGAGATAGAATTAATGTAGTAGTTAGACCCGACCACACGGCACGACTAACCACCGTATATTACAAAACCGCATACGGGCAAGTGTATAACATCACACAGGAGGATATAAAATGATAAAAGAGCATGTTGCAAAGTTGTTCGATGAACAATATATAGAAAAATCGGTAATCCAAGAATTCCCCTATCTGGGATATATTGGAGGTACACCATGTTTTGTACGGTGGAGCAGTAATATAATTGTCATTACACCTTTCTACCCAGCCATTTATAACACGGTAGCGAGCATCACCAAAGAGCGCAAGAAGGAGTTGAGCGAAGATATGACACAGGAAAATAACGGAGAAAGAATAATATTATATGGATAAAGAGATACTGAAAGAAATCGAGCGTATAACAAGTGTTATGGAGGTAATGATTAAGCAGCCACTTTCAACACTTATGCTTGTATGCATTGACGAGATAGCAAAACATGTTATTAATATTGAAAATATAGTGAAACATGATAACAAAGAATGAATTAAAGAGACTGTTTGACCGAGGGACGGCACAGGAGCGGTTAAATGACATCACAGGGAATATCGGAGGAGAGTCAGCAGTATTGTTCATCACCGACAATTTCGCCTACTTCAAGGCAAAAGACGGAGGGAACTATAATGTAATATCCAAAATGTTGGATTTAAAAGTCGATATGATAAACCCGAGCGCCAAGCGAGTAATAACCGACAATATCGTTACTCTATACAGATGAAAGCGCAGCCGTTGAGGATAGAAACTATTTCGGAGCGACACCGACAACGGCACAAGTATTAATTTAAACTCAAAAGATATGAAAATCAAAATCAGAAACAGGCAATTTATAGACCGATACACGTGCGTAGACACGTGGAGTGAGCACTTTGTTGACAACCGTACAACAGAGTGTGGGGGCATGACACAATTCTATAAAGGCGGTTACACCTTTATAGCAGTCGCAAAAGAAGATTATGTTGTTTTAAACTGAAGAATATGAAACTATTAGAAGAAAAGAACAAAGGGTATTGGAAAACCCGAGACGAGCACATCAAACACTTTGTCTTGTGGGTAGCAGCGTTCAGGCGCATGGAGCGAGAGAACGACAGAAAAGGATATACAGAATTATCCAACCAGTGCCGAGCTTATGCCGAGGACGCTAAGAAAGAATTAAAGAGAGTATTAACAGGTAATATTTAGGAACATGAAATACAAAGTAACAATCACTGAATATCTGCAAAAGGAAATAATTGTAGATGCAGACAACGTGCAAGAAGCAATAGACACCGTAGAGGACAACTATTACTCTAAGCACCCCGAGGAGAAGTATATACTTACATCGGACGACTATATAACAACAGATTTTAATGCAGATAAATATGAAGATTAAATTATTATCATTCGTCCTATTGTGTGCGATATGCGCACAGGGGCAGACAACAAGAAAGGGCAACACCTTTGCGCAGACAAAGCGAGCAGCCGTGAGAGATACGCTTGTTACTAATTACAAGTACGAGAGTAACGGCAAGACCTATCCAATAGTAGTCAACAGGAAAACAGGAACTTGCTACATTTGGAAAGTCAGCAAGAACGGCAAAGGCTACCGCCAATATATGAACAAGGAGATTAAAGAAACAATTAATAAAGAACTTAAATTGAAGAAATCATGACATTACAGGAATTGTTCAGCGATGCAATTATGCACACGGAGATTATCAGAAAAGGCGAGAGCAAATACGAGGGACATTACGTATTTCTCACAAAGGTAAACGAGGGTATAGAGTATTATTACCAAGTCGCAATCACAGACGCACAGGGAGGGCACATAATGCAATCCGCAGACGTGTACGATAAGTTAGAAGATGCCGAAGCCGAGTACAGAGAACATCTAAAACGAGAAAAGGAAGAACCGCTTACAGATGAAGAAAGCAGACGTTGAAAAAAATAACCAGTTAATCCACTGTTGGAACGACATCCGACAGTGGGTTTTAGAAAACTGCAAAGGTGATACAGGAGAGTACACGATACCGACCGAACACGGCAAAGCCTTTTTAGACCTTAATCAAGGTGATGCCACGATAGATTATCGAGACGAGAGAGGGAACTATTCCGTGTACAGGATTTATTTTACACAAGGACTTAAAAAATCCACGTTGAAATACAATCTTAGGAAGATACAACTCCCATTCTATCTGATAGAACAATTAGTAAAAAATTGGAGCGAGATTAAAGATAAAATCTTAACCGCAAAAATAGAGAGATTAAACATTTTCAACTTTAAAGCATAACATCATGAATGAATTAAAATCATATATCCAAATGCTGATAGACCGCCAAAGCGAGAAAGATGCAGAGTTCAAGGCTTTACTATCAAAGCCGAACAAATCAATAGAAGAGTGTGCCAAGTTCTTAGAGGGCGAAGCATACAAGGAAGCCGAGAAGCAGAAAGGCTCATGCCGTTGTGTTGGTTGGAGTGATGCTACAATGACCGGACAAATCATTCACTATTACCAAGAGGACAGTATCAAGGCACAGGAACTACCGAGCAACGTAACCACAACACCGCCAGTAACCAAGCCAAAGACCGAACCGACAAAGGTAATACAGATGCCTATACCGCCACGGAAGAAAGGCAGCAAGGCAAAGAAAGAGAGTAAGAACCCGAAGTGTCAAGAACTAAGTTTATTCTAATATGAAACCGCAGACCAAGATACAAAAAGAGGTAGAGGAATTATCCAAGAGATTAAGACCATTACCGCAATATCTGCTTGACAAGTTCTATCAAGCAACCGAGGAGTACAACCGCACAAGATATTATGCGGTGTTGGAGCAAGTGAAAGACTATTCAGTTGTAAGATATTTCAAGTATATCAAGCACAAGAGGATAGAGAATGTTTGTCAAGAATTCATGCAAGTCTATATGAGCGAGCACGGCAATGCAGTAAGGGCGAAGCAGCGTTTCTCTATGGGGCATTATTACGACACGTTCCTAACTGACAGTCCCATGAAGATAAGACAGAACAACAGAAACTACTGTTATAACAGGCTTACCGATATTGGTTACTCTAAACTCTTTGTCCGTTCCAAAAAAGCAAAGAGAGTAATCTGTAACTACAAAGAGAACCAGTACTACATGATAGGCAAAGGGTATCTATGGTTGACAGACGATATGAACGTAGACAAGTTCCCATTCTTAGAAACAATACTGAAACAGAAACCGAGGATAGCCGAACTTCTCTTGCTCAACCATATCAAAGACCAGGATATTGTAAAGCTCGCATGGAAACACGGATATTTGACCGAAGATTTAGATTACAATTTATGGTCTGACACCGTCTCTATGGCAAGACGTCTTAACTTAGACATCCATAACCCTATCTATGTTTGCCCACAGAACTTGCAGACCGCCCACAATCTGTATACTCGCAGACTTAACCGACAGAGAGCCGAAGAAGAGAGGAGAAGAGAGGAGATGAGAGCGATGAGCGACAAAAAGGCAAAGAAGCACTTCAATGAGTTCATCAAGAAATTCTTAAGCCTTATCATAACAGACGGAACGGTTACCATTCAGCCGTTGAAGTCAATAGAAGAGTTCAGAGCCGAGGGCAAGATGATGCACCACTGTGTGTTCGATATGGGTTACTATAAGAAGCCAGACTGTTTAATCCTGTCAGCACAGGTGAACGGCAAGCACATGGAAACAATAGAACTCAATCTAAAGAACTTCTCGATAGTGCAGTGTCGAGGGTTCATGAACGACCCGAGCGCATATCACAACGAGATAGTACAGCTTATGAACAAGAATATGTACAAAGTAAGACAACTGACAAAGAAAAGAAAGGAGGTAGCATAATGAGTTTTTGGTTTCCAAACAAGGACACGGACAAAATGACAAGGAGATGCAACCGCATGGCAAGAGACAGATTTATCGGAGATATACTGAAAGCAGCATTTTGGATTAGTCTTATGGCATTATCTATGTGCGACACAAAATAAATCACAATATTTTGCGTTATTACAATATATATAATCATTCAGCCCTCGACATCACGGATAAGTCAATTAATTATGAAGAAAATAGAATTTGTTGGAGGTATTGCGAACGAACTTGCAGAAGTAATCAATGAAAACAATATACATATTACCTGTATTGAAGGTAATGTATGTGAGATAGATGATGATAATTTTGTCAAATTGCAAGCAGTTTGTCCTGCCGCATTTGATGGCAATGATATAATAGTAGTAACAGAATAACTCCCCGAGCATGGAGGTTGAATAGAGAAAGAAGAAATTGAACGTTTATGACAACTCAACAAGGATGCCTAACAAGCATCCTTTTTTATTGCCCTAAATTGCGTGAACGGAAAAACGCATAAATCCATTTCTTAATTTTGCACCGTGAGTTGTAGCAGAACACACATACCGATTAGACATCATAAGCGAATGATTATATATAGTCCCTATCTGACGAGCTGCTACCTCCGAAGATAGGGACGCTTTTTATCCCAGTAAAAGATGAAAGAAGTAAGTTTAGACAAAGCAATCGAAGTCATTTGTAAAAGTACATTACTCGGACACGAGATTGATGTGTACGGTTCAGCTGATGAACCACTGTTCAAAGCAAAAGACGTTGCAGAGTGGATTGAACATTCAGACGTCTCAACCATGATGCGCAATGTGGATGATGACGAAAAGGTTACAAACAATGTTTGTACCCTTGGTGGGAGCCAATTAATGTGGTTTCTAACAGAGGACGGACTTTATGAAGTTCTCATGCAGTCTCGCAAGCCAATAGCGAAGCAGTTCAAAAAAGGAGTAAAAGAGATATTGAAGAAAATCCGAAAGACAGGAAGTTACTCATCACAAGTTCCACAGACCTTTGCCCAAGCTCTTATGCTCGCAGCAAAGCAACAGGAGAAGATAGAGCAGCAACAGAAACTACTTGCAGAACAAACTCCCAAGGCTGACTATTTCGACAATCTTGTCGAGCGCAACACGCTGACAAACTTCCGTGATACCGCCAAGCAGATAGGACTGAAACAGAACCAGTTTATAGAACTTCTTATTCGTGATAAGTTCATATACCGAGACAAGAAAGGGAAAATCAAACCTTACTCACAACACGCAAACGTCTTATTCAAGCTAAAAGACTGGGGGGACGAACACAAATCGGGATTACAGACGCTAATAACACCACAGGGGAAAGAAACATTCAGATTATTGTACAAGTAAAATAGAAGAAATAATTAAAGGACATAATCATGGAAGAAATTATCAAAGTTGAAGAGCGCAACAATACGCAAGTCGTAAATGCAAGAGAATTACATCAGTTTTTAATGGTAGGGAAAGACTTTTCAACATGGATAAAAAGCCGGATAGAAAAATACGGCTTCGTTGAAAATGAGGACTTTGAAGTTTTCCCCAATTTTGGGGAAAACCCTAACGGAGGTAGACCGACAAAGGAATATGCAATAACCCTTGATATGGCAAAGGAACTTGCAATGGTTGAAAATAACGAACAGGGACGCATCGCAAGGAAATACTTCATTGAATGTGAAAAACGGTTGAAAGAAGCAAAAAAGCCAAAGAGCGCAACCGAATTGTTCTACCAGAGCGTTCTCGCCTTAAAAGAACAGGAGGAAAGGATGAACAAACTCGAAAACAGGTTGGATGCATGGGATAAAGAAAGGGAAGAGAACGGCAAACTACTCTTGTCCGTAAGTCTTTCTACTAATAAAGTCCCCGAAGTCAAACTTAGAGACAAAGTAAGACAGCTTGTCAACAGATACTCCGCCGCCACCAACACACGGCAATGTGAAGTATGGCACAAAATTTACGAAATACTTTATTACTCTTACGGAATATCAATCAATTCATACAAGCGTAAGACTAAGCAGAATAAGCTTGACATAGCGGAGGAAAACGGTTTCCTTGGTAAAATGTATGATGTTATATCCAATATGGCTAAAAGTATCTAACCGAATTTATATCGGAAGTTGCTAAGAATGAGCTGAATTTTAATTCCGTAGATTTTACGTATTTAAAATAAAGGGTGCAGTCAACCAACGCTACACCCTTTATTCTTACACCCAACATTACACATCACACCACCGCCCAAGCCTTTATTTATCCCCGACACGCAACATCTTGTGTAACGTTTCCTGTTAGCTTTTACATCTTCTTGAAAGCATCCTTAATCGTCTTGTCTCTCATCGTTGCATACCTGTTCGTTTGCAGCGTAGTCGTGTGCCCGAGAGCATGCTTAATCACGTCAGTACTTACACCCCTGTTGAGCATCGTAGAAGCAAAGGTACTCCGCCCCATGTGAGAATGAAGGGAGGGTTCACCAATCATTTGCCCGAGAGCCTTAAGGTACATATTATACTTTTGATTACTGATTACAGGCAACCGACCCTCATACCGAAGAGTAATCTCCACCGCCTTGTCGGTCAGATAAAGAGTGTAATCCGTGTTCGTCTTTGTTCTCTTGCCGTTCAACCGATAACTACCATCGTCTTCCCTCTCGCAGTCAGACAAGCGGAATTTCATCAAATCCGAGTAAGCCAACCCAGTATAACACTGGAAAAGAAACAAATCCCTGGTTCTCTGTAAATATCCGTCAGTCAAATCAAGCTGCTCAATTTTCTCAACCTGTTCAATGGTAAGACAGGCAATCTGACCGCCCTCCGCCTTGTCTATGTGTATTCTCTTGCTTTGGTACGGATTTTCACTCGCCAGCTCATCCGTAATTGCGTCATTGATGAAAATCTTCAGATATTTGTGGTACGATGCAATGGTACTCTGCATAAGACCCTTGCCACCGACCACACGTCTATGCAGCCACTCGTCAAAGGCACGGACGTTACTCTCCGTAATATCCGAGAAGTACATCATCTTCCCCCATTCCGAAAAAGCCTTGATGAATGACCTGTATCTGTTCCGAGTGTGCTCCGATACATTCCGTTGAGGTATTCTTGATTTGATGTAATCTATAAAGGTCATGGACGATGCTCTTGTATCAGTAACCCGGTTCAGCTTACCTAAATCCACGATACCGCTTTCCGCCATTTCTCCTATCATCTTGTGGCAGTCATTCACCAACTGTCTTAATCTGTTATTCAGCTCAACCGCATCAAGACGGAACTTCACGCAATCCGCCTTAATATCCCATTGTGTAGGCAATACCGATACACCAGTAGAGATAAATTTTTGTTTGCCACCATAGGCTACCCTAATATCAACCGACCCTTCTTTGTCTTTTGAAGCCGTATGCCTACGGTCAAAAACGAGCCTAATTTTCGCTATCTTCATAAGCTAATTGTTAAACATTGTTTTTAAATACGCTCCATTCACAGCCGTAACCATTTTCTAATCAATGGTTTACGGCAAAATTAAATACACATTTCCCGATTTTTTGTTTCGTGTATTTAATTCGTATTTATTTTGTGTCATATTTCATACACATTAGATACGTACAGATACACATCAGATACGTATTACATACACCCATACAATCTCTTTAACTTTACTTATTTACTTGATATTCAGCGTTTTACATTTTTAGTTATTGGTTATCAGATACAAAAAAGGGGAGCATTTAACTCCCCGAAAGTGATTCCGCAGGGAGTTGAACCCTATTAATGTTATCTCCTAAATATCAAGTACTTACAAAATCCTCCTTTCTTGCCTGTATTTAATTCGTATTTAATTTAAATAGTATATTTCCGCTGCAAAGGTAGTGTATTTTAATCTAAAATATTACACAAACATATCACATTTATACTTATTTAAGGTTCGGTTCCCAGTGTTAAACAGTTTAAATTACACTTGCATGATAGTTTATTTTACACTACCTTTGCAAACGAATCAAGTAAATGGGTACAAGGTTTAATTTGAATTTGCCTCCTTTCTGGCTTAAGCCAGACAACATAGAAACTCTCGGAAGTGCCCATTCACTTTCGGGAGTTTCGCTTTTATATCCAATATGGGCTACAACTTAATCAGAATATCAATCATAGAAGCGCAGAAGGCTCTAAGCGACAAGAAACGTTTAGACGCCTTCTGTTTTGCTATTAAGATTAAGTTGATGTTCCGCTCATCTGACCTTATTTACACTTCGCTCAACAAAGCAGCCGAAACTATGCATCTCAAAAAAGACAAGTTCAAAAGACTTGTTGCTGACGCTATCAAGTTTGGCTACGTGAGAAAGGATTGCAATAAGAATGGTGTAGTAAGATATATAGCAAGGAGATTATATTCAAACAGCGAGTATTCATATCTATTGCGCAAGGATGATTTGACAAACCTTTTCATGCCACAAATTAAATTCCTTGTCAAGCGTATTGTAGTTGAGAACAAGATAGCAGTTATCACTGATGTTTTCAATACCCACAATAAGGCAGAAAATGGAAAGACCGTAGACGAAATTCGGTCTGCCCGGAAAAGAGAAGGACGTATGCTGAAAACAGACTTCAATGAAGACCGTCTCGGCTGTTCGTATGCTACAATAATGACTTTGACTAAAGGAACGAGATACCAGGCAGTAAAGATTACTGGCAATCTTACCAAACGCAAGATAGTAAAGAAAATAGTCCGCACTATCACTTTAAGCAAAAACCCGAAAGACATTACTCGAACCCAAAGCTACCGATGCGCTGACGGCTCTCTTGTTATAGAAAGCGCACGCACAAGAAGAGCTTTTATTAAAAAGAGCAATGTTTATCTGATGAAGGATAGTCGTATTAAGGCTCCATCTTACCATGAAAAGGCAGTGGAGACAAAATAATACTAACTAAGGTTCAGGCAGGGATTGTAAGGGGAGGTAGGAGGTTTATTAACTTAGATAATTAACTTAATGTTTAACTAAAAGAAAGAGAGAATAAGAGAATGATAGAGTCCTTAGATAATTTTGCCCGATTTTCAGATTTTTGCGCAAAAAATCAGCTCGAAAATTCCGCGCGTGATTTATTCTCGTGCGCATACGTCATGGGTGAGCACCCGTCTTTTGGCGAGTTCAAGAAATATTGCAGACTGCATCTGAGATTAAGCGTAAGGGAGCACAAGGAGTATATTATCGCCCTTTGGAACGACATGGAAGATTGTAGGTGGCTAAAGAAAAACGGCAAGCCGGCAAAGGACTGGAGAACGCTTGTAAATGTACACAATGGAATCTTGCTACGCAAATACAATATCCAGCGTAAGGAGAGAAAAGACCCCAATACATACATGCCGTATTTCGGTCTTGAAACAGCCGAAGAGGAATATCCCGAAAACGGCAGACACTACGTATGCTATACAGATGGGAGCTGCGACAATGTAAAATCCAAGGCAGGAGGTTCAGCCTATATAATCATCAAAGATGGCGAAATAGTCAAGATGAAGAGCCATGGCTCACCAAGCACCACAAATAACCGCATGGAACTGCTTGCAATCATCAGTGCAGTAAATTCATGCCCCGACAATGCCTGTGTAGACGTTTACACGGATAGCAAATATTGCATTTACGTATTATCCAAGAAAACCGCACCGCAGATTAACGAAGACCTCTACGAACTATTCAAGAAGTGTTCCGCCCACGTTGAAGGTGTGCGCTTCCACTGGGTCAAAGGACACAATGGGGACAAGTACAACGAAATGGCGGATGATATGGCATACGGAGCATACTGCGATATATGCGATGAATACCACTTCAAGAAAATGACACGGCATTAA
>ERZ808292.130-NODE-130-length-22306-cov-7.386859_pt1 | contig 22306 bp, 17 predicted proteins | sample MGYA00521275_ERZ808292 | MGnify/ENA primary metagenome ERZ808292 (study PRJEB31516, sample SAMN03275613) | gut metagenome | biome: mammalia-associated habitat; material: feces | host: Papio cynocephalus | place: Kenya | collected 2012-07-26 ... | reverse complement strand
GAATATGAAGATCGCGATGTTACAACTTTAAGTGGTGGACAACAACAACGTGTAGCGATTGCTCGCGCTATTGTAAATGAGCCAGAAATCTTACTTTTAGATGAACCACTAGGCGCTTTGGACTTGAAAATGCGTAAAGATATGCAACTTGAATTAAAACAAATGCATAAAAAATTAGGTATTACATTTATTTATGTTACCCATGACCAAGAAGAAGCTTTAACAATGTCTGATATCATTGTTGTTATGAAAGATGGTCAAATTCAACAAATTGGTACACCAACCGATATTTATAATGAACCAAAGAATGCCTTTGTAGCGGACTTTATTGGTGAGTCAAACATTTATAACGCTACTTATCGTGGTGATAAGAAAGTTCGTTTCTTAAACCACTTATTTGATTGCGTTGATGAAGGATTTGGCGTAAATGAGAAAGTTGATGTTGTAGTTAGACCGGAAGATATCGAACTTGGTGAAGTTGGTAAAGGTATGGTCGATGGAAAAATTGTTGATAAAATCTTTAAAGGTATCCATTACCAATATGTATTTATGGTTGGAAAGAACGAAGTCTTAATTCAAGATACTCGTGATTTACCAAGCAATGTTGAAGCAAGTATTTCAATTAAGCCAGATATGATTCATATTATGAAAAAAGATTTAAGTTCCAATGTTTATCAAGATGCTTATATTGATAATAAAAATCGTGTTGTTATTGCCGATACACCATTTGAATGCAATGTTACACAATTATTACCAAATTCACATATCGATGATGATGGTTATTTAGTTGATGAAAAAGGACGTAGATATGATTTAAATGATGCTGATGTGGTAGCAACTGTAAACTTAAACGATGTACAAATTTGTGAAAATGAGGAAGATGGTATGGTTCCAGGTAGCATTGTTTCTGTTTTATATAAAGGTGACCATTATCAAGTAACAGTTCGTACTAAAGATGAAGAAGATTTCGTAGTAGAAACAGAATACACTTACAACGAAACAGATCGTGTATCTATTAATATTGCTAGTGATAAAATTCAATTAAAGATCAAGGGAGACATTAGCAAATATGAAATTTAGATTCCAAAGAAAGTATTTAGCAATACCTTATATTCTATTCTTTCTATTCTTCATCATTGTTCCAGTATTTTTAATTGTTTTCTATGCTTTTACTGATAAAGTTACAGGAACTTTCTCTTTTTCAAACTTAGTTAAGTTTTTTAGTGATAATACAAATGTTAATGTATTAATTATTTCATTAACTTATGGACTAATAAATACAATTTTGTGTTTATTAATTGGTTATCCGGTTGCTTATTTTTTAGCAGACCGTAAAATTAATAAATCAGCGGTGTTAGTTACTTTATTTATTATGCCAATGTGGATTAACTTTGTTATCCGTACTGGCGCAACTCGTGATTTATTAACTTGGATTGGATTATCGGGAGGCTCATACCCAGAAGCCGCCACAATTATTGGTCTAGTATATAACTATTTACCTTTTACAATTTTACCTTTATACACTACTATGCTTAAGATGGATCGTAACCAAATTGAGGCAAGTAGAGATTTAGGTGCAACTCCAGTTCAAACATTTGTAAAGGTTATCATTCCAATGACAATGCCAGGAATTGTTTCGGCCGCAACAATGGTATTTATGCCAACAATATCTTCTTATGTTATTTCTGATATTCTATCAGAATATAATGTTGTCTTATTTGGTAGCTATATTGATTTATATTTCAATCAAAACGATTGGTATTTCGGATCATTCATGGCTTTAATTATGTTATTACTTATCGCTATAAGCGTGGTAATTTCTCGTAAGTTTTCTAAAGATAACGAGGGGAAGGAGTCAATATGGTAAAGAAAATATTAGCAAAAACTTATGTTTATTTAATTCTATTATTGATGTATCTTCCAATTTTACTTTTAGTTGTTTATTCATTCACTGTTTCTGATCAAGTTGGTATTTGGAATGGCTTTTCTTTCAAGTTATATAGTGACTTATTCAAAAACAAAGAATTAATGAATGCGGTTGGTAACACATTTCTTATTGCTGTTACTAGCGCAGTTGTATCAACAATTCTTGGAACATTAGGCGCAATTGGCGTATTCTATTCTTCTAAGAAAACAAGAAAAATTGTAGAAACAATGAACCAACTTCCAGTTGTAAATGCGGAAATTGTTATGGCTCTTTCTTTAGCGGTTTTAGCGGTTTCTCTTTCTTGGAAATTCTCATTCTTTACATTATTAATTGGTCACGTTGTGCTTACTATTGCTTTCGTTTATTTAAACGTTAAGCCTAGACTTGTCCAAATGGATCCTAGTGCATATGAAGCGGCTTTGGATTTAGGTGCTAAGCCTCGCTATGCTTTATATAAAGTTGTTTTACCAGAAATATTACCTGGTATTATCTCAGGATTTATGATTGCTTTTACATTATCATTAGATGATTTTGTTATTACTCAATATTTAAAACAACCATCTTTTGAAACTATTTCAACTTATATTCAAAAGATTATTGCTAAGCACCCAATTCCACCTGAAGTGCGTGCTTTAACTACAATTATCTTCTTATTAGTGTTAGTGGTTGTTGTTGGTAATACTCTTTATAGCAATTATAAATCTAAAAAAGTTGTAAAAAGACGTCAAGGAGGATTTTAGTAAATGAAAAGTGTACTTTCTAAATTCTCATTACTAGTTTTATTTTCTTGTTTGTTAACAAGTAATGTTTCATTTCATAATGAAGAGTTTGTTAAACCAGTTAAACAAGTATTAAATGCTAAAAAAGATGACAATAATCTTGTCATTTATAATTGCTCAGACTATATTGATGAATCTTTAATTGAAGAATTTGAAAGTGAATATAACTGTAAAGTTCATTATTATACTTATGATACTAATGAAACGATGTATAACCAATTCACTTTACAACCAGAAGGCACATATGACTTAATTTGTACTTCAGATTATATGATTCAAAAAATGGTTAGAGAAGGATTAGTGGAACCATTAGATATTACAACAGAAGTTCCTAATTATGATGAGTATGCCGCGACAGAAGTTCGTAATAAATTAAAATCCATGATGGCGGATGTTGATCAAGATGGTGTTAAAGAAGCAAGCTTAGACAATTACGCTGCGGGATATATGTGGGGAACATTAGGTATCATTTATGACGCTAATTGCAGTGAAACAATAAGAGAAGATGTTAAATCTTGGGATGTATTTTGGGATTCAAATTATAAAAATTTAATTTCAATTAAAAATTCTATGCGTGATACATTCGTTGTTGGATTAATGCATGCATATAAAAATCTTGCTAATAAAGAAAATCCAAGTGAAAATGAAAAGAAATTTTTAGAAGCAGTAGAAAGAGCAAAAACTGATGATTTAACAGAAACTATTCAAAATGTATTTGACTTAGTTATTAATGAAGAAGATTATGCTCCAATTATTGATGTAGTTAAAAATGAAATCATCTCTTTAAAACAAAATATTTTTGGATTTGAAGTTGATTCTGGTAAAAATGATATTATTACTGGAAAAATTAAAATGAATTTAGCTTGGTCAGGTGATGCTGTTTATTCTATTGATCAAGCGATTGATTATCGTTCAAGCGGCGAATACAATACTGAACTTGAATATTACGTTCCTGAAGAAGGCGGAAATGTTTGGTATGATGGTTGGTTCTTGCCAAATAAGTCTAATCGTAGACTTGCTACAGCATTTATCGATTTCTTATCTCGTCCAGAAAATGCTGCGCGTAATATGGATTATATTGGTTATACTTCATTTATTTCTGGATCTGATGTATTTGATCAAGTTGTTTATAAATATGGGGTTCCAGAATATGATGCAGAAGCAAATTACTTTGGACCATACTTTGATGAAGATAGCGAAGAAATGGTTGACGGAAGTATTGTTGCTTATAATGGCAAATACTATATATGCATTGCTGAAGATAGCGAAGATTCGATTACTGGTGTACTTCCAACTGACACAAATGTATGGAAAGAATATACTGAGGAACTTGAATTAGAAGATTCATATGATTTGGGTTATATATTTGGAGACTATATGGAAGGAAGAAGCACTTCATTTTATCCATATAGCGAACGCAAGAATCAATTATTAACCCAATATCCAGATGCTGAAACATTAAAAAGATGTGCGGTAATGAATGATTTTGAATCAGTTAATGAAAAAGTTGTTATTATGTGGGGACAAATTAGAGCCTACACATCAATGACTGTATATTATGTAATATTAGCGACTTTTGTGGGTGCAGTATTAGTATTTGCAGTAACAAAAAGTATCGTAAATTATAATTCAGTTCGCTCACGCCGTAAAAGAGCAAATAAGTAAAGAATAATAGGCGGCCGAATAAGCCGCCTTCTTATCACTACTTGGCAAAAAATACAATTTTATGTCTTTGAACGCATAAAAAAGAATAAATTCTAATAAAATATATTGCGAAATAGGTGGCTTTGTGCTATCATACTTTCGTTGCTTGCGATGGTTCCTTAGCCAAGTGGTAAGGCAATTGACTGCAACTCAATGAGCGTCGGTTCAACTCCGTCAGGAACCTCCAAACAAATAAAAATAACTATTGATTTTTATTTATCAATTTGTTATATTATATAGGCGTGTTGATGCGCCCGTAGCTCAACTGGATAGAGTGTTAGACTACGAATCTAAAGGTTACGAGTTCGATTCTTGTCGGGCGCGCCATCTCGGGAAATAGCACAGCTTGGTAGTGCATCTGGTTTGGGACCAGAGGGTCGCAGGTTCGAATCCTGTTTTCCCGACCATTTGATTTATTAAGGCGATATTAATTTATTGCCTTTTTTTGTACTCAGAGTACATTCTTAATATATTACAAAAATGGTCGAACATAAAAAAGCGACCGAATCAAAAAATAGGAGATTGAACTTATGGCTAGCAAAATGGAATATCTAGATTTTGTTCTTGAACAACTTGATTTATTAGATAATATTACCTACCGCTCAATGATGGGCGAATTTTTACTTTATTATCACCAAGTTCTAATTGGTGGAATATATGATGATAGATTACTCGTAAAAATTGTTAAAGAAAATAAAAAGTATGAAATGAAAGAAGCCATTCCATACCCTGGTGCGAAACCAATGTATTTGGTTAGTGAAATCGATGATAAAGAACTTTTAAAAAATATTGTTCTTGATACTTATAATAATTTAAAAAAATAATAATTTATTTAATGATGTTACAAGCTTTTAATAATAATTTATGTAAAGTTAGTTCATAGTCATAATCATATACATTAGATTTTATTCCGCATAAACGTTCATAGAATTCTTCTGGGAATGCGTCATAACGATTATAATTAGTAGGAAATTCAATAGTGGTGGTATCCGCCATTTTATCATATGGATCTTCTAATCCATTTTGTATGGCTAGCCATTTGATTGTTGGACGTTCAAATGGAGAAATGGAAACAGTGCCTTTTTCTCCCACAACTGTTAATTCTCTTCTTAAATGTCCTCCGGTTTCAATTGCGGAAGTACGAATGACACTTACTCCTTTATCATAGTAAAATAAGGCAGTTGCATTATCAATTACATTAAAACCTTCCGTCCCTGAGCGGAATAATATAGGCTCAATACGTTTTGGTTCGCCCATTAAACGTAAGACAAAGTCAATAATGTGTCCGCCAAAAATATACATTGTTCCACCTTTGAATGTTGAAAGATATTCTAAATATTTTTTACTGCGTGGCGCGGACATAGATGTTTCAACATAAAGTACTTTTCCAATTGTACCACTTTCAACAATAGAAAATACTTTTTTTACCGCTGGATTAGTGCGATATAAATATCCTAAATGCACAATAAGATTTTTTTCTTTTGCCTCTTTAAGTAGTTTTTCATACTCTTTTAAGTTTTCGCCAGCGGGTTTATCAAGATGAATATGCTTATTATGATCAATGCATTTTTGTGCCGCCTTCATTAAGTTTGGAACTTCGGTCTCAACAAGAAGTGCATCACATTTTTCAATTAATTCATCTTCATTTAAACAGGCAATACCTTGATAGCAAGGTAAATTTCCTCTTTTTTTAATCCAGTATTCATTATTTTCTGAATATCCAATAATTTCAAATAAGTCTGGATGTAGACGGAATGCTTCCATATGACCGGCAGCATGGTTATGCCCTATACCGATTTGTCCAATTTTAAATTTTTTCATAATTGTTTATAAGTAACCTTTCGATTAAATATAGCACATTATTTTAATGAATTTTGTTATAGCACATCAAATGGATATCAATAAAGACAAAAAAAGAATCGAACTTAATCGATTCTCATTACCAAATAAAGTTTGATTTAGCGACTTCCCCGTTATCAATTAAAATATCTTGGGCAGTCATAGATTCGTTTATAACAGTAATAAAATAAGCCCACTTAGCCATTTCTTCTACGCTTGACCAGCGATGCAATAAAGTTTCATTTAATACTTGTTCATATAAATCAGTGCTTTTTAAGATATGATCGTTTAAATCGGTAATAACTCCACCAGGAGAAATAGAATTAGAAGTAGCATGAAATTTAGCTAGGCGTAATGCAACGTTTTTCATATAAGCAATTACCCCGCCTTTACTAGCAGCATATTCAGGAAATTCAGCACCAGTATTTCCGGAAGCACTTGCGATAAATAAAACGGATTTTATTTTATCCTGGAAAGCATATTTTTCAGTTACTCTTATTACAGCTTTTAGATTATTATCGATGTCATTATCATTTTGTGTACCAGCGTTATTAATTAGAATATTACAAGATGGTAAATTAGGAAGTTCATCTTTAAATAAATCCAGTAATACGTGATGATAGTTTTTATTTTCTAAAGATGCTTCTAAACGGTCTAAACCATAGACGATAAAATCTTTTTTTAAAAAGAGTTCCGCGATAGCTTTTCCTATTCCTTTACTAGTACCGGTAATAATTACAATATTATCCATATTAATTCTCCTTGTTTTCTTTTAATAAATTAAAGTATTTTTCTCCAACACCATCTTTAGCCCAGTTTTTGGTGATTTTATAACCAAATGGAGAAAATATTACTTCAAATAGCAATTCCACTATAGCGCCAGTAAGAGCGCATGTAAAGCATTGAGTGATTGACCAACCAAAGAAAGATAAAGAAACAATTAAAGCAAAAGTAAGATTATCAATAAATTGTCCAATCATCGTTGAAATATAAGTACGGAAAATAAACGTACCAAAATTATCTTTTTTAACTATTTTTCCAATAGTGAAATTAATGAAATTATTTACTAATGCAGAAATCAAAAAAGCAGTAGTGGATCCTAACAACACATACCAAGTGCCACCAAATGTATTGTTAAGAGCGCTATTAATAATATCTTGACTTCCTTCCACATAAGATTCACCCCATACACCAGGAATAATACTAGCAATAAAGAAAATTAAGCACACAAATAAATTGATAACAACACCTAAGACTGCTAATTGATTCGCGGCTTTTAATCCAAAATGTTTGGTAATGACATCCATTGTTAAAAACGAAACCCAAGATAATAATATTCCAGCATCTAAGGCTAACCAAGATACAGGCATATTAATGCTTTTATTCGCCAATAAATTCATACCAACAACACTAACGATAAATAGTGTTACAAAGATAGATGGAATATTTCTTGTGAGAGTAACAAACTCATTCCATTCTTTTTTTAATTTGTTTTTCATAAATAACACACTCCTAATAACAAAAAACAGGTCCAAGACAAAGGACCTGAAAATATTAGTCAAGATACTTTGTTCCTGGTTTTATTTATAGACAGGATGGCAACAACGAACTGTCTTTTACGAATGAATATTAACTGATTTTTACTACTTTTGCAACAATTATTTTGAATGTAAGCGGTCTAGAATGCATTTTAAAAAAATATATGATATATTACTAGCGTAATGGGGAGTGAAAGAAATGAAATTAGAACCAATTATTGAAAGTCTTTTAGATACCGATTTTTATAAGTTTAATATGAATCAATTAATGTTTCATAAATATCAAGAACCGATAGGAGAATATCATTTTAAGTGTCGTAATAAAGATGTTAAATTTAGCGAAGAAATGTTACAAGAAATAAATGAACAAATTGATCATTTGTGTACCTTGACATTTAAAAAGGAAGAATTAGATTACTTAAGTTCAATATCTTTTATTAAAGATGATTATATAAAATTTTTATCAACATTTAAATTGAACAGAAGTTATGTTGATTGCCATTTGAATGATAAAAAGGAACTAGTATGTGTTGTTAAGGGAACATGCTATTTAGCTATGTCTTTTGAAATTTACTTATTAGAAATAATTAATGAAGTATATTTCCGCTTAAAATATGATTATCAAGAATTATTAAAAGAAGCAAAAGAACGTTTAGCTATTAAAATAAGCAAAATGCAAAATGGCACTTATACTTTTAAATTTGCTGAATTTGGATGCCGTAGAAGATTATCACGTGAATTCCAAGATTATATGGTTAAAGAGTTTGTGACTAAAACTAAAAATTGTGTTGGTACATCTAATGTTTATTTGGCAATGAAATACAATGTTACACCAATCGGAACATATGCTCATGAATTAGTGCAAATGTATCAAGGAATTGATGGATTAGACATCGCTTTTGATAATAAATATACAATGGATGATTGGTATGAAGAATATAAGGGCGCAAACGGAATAGCGTTAACAGATACATTAACTACTGATTTATTCTTGCTAGATTTTGACTTTAATAATGCAAGCCGTTATAAAGGTGCAAGACATGATTCTGGTGATCCTTATGAATGGGGAGAAAAAATGCTTTCTCATTATGAAAAATTAGGAATAAATACCAAAGAAAAAACATTGCTATTTAGTGATAGCTTAAACTTTGATAAAGCCCAAGCTTTATTTGATTATTTTAAAGATCGCGCAATCGTATCATTTGGAATTGGAACATATTGTTCGAATGATACTGATGAACAAGCTTTGAATATTGTTATTAAATTACAAAGAGTAAATGGAAAACCAGTTGCTAAGTTATCCGATGCAGATGGAAAAACAATGTGTTTGGATGATAATTATTTGAAAAAATTGAAAGAAATAGTTGAAAATAGAGTAAAAAACAGCACTAATAAATAAGTGATTTTAACATTTTGATTAATAAAATAAAAAAATGCTTTATTATTTATTAATAAAGCGCTATAATGTTTACAATTATTTTCTTTCTATGAATTAAAAGGAGGATAAAATTATGAAGAAAAAAATATTTTTATTAATACCCGTTATGATGATGGCTTTAGTTGCTTGTGATAATGGTGGTAGTAATTCTACTCCGGATCCTACTCCAACTCCAACAAATAAAAAAGAGTATATTTCTCTTACAGCCTTAAAATCAATCTTTGACTCTTATACAGTTGAAGGAAAGTATACTTATGCTCAAAGATCAGGATTTTCTGCAACAGGGTTAAATATTTCTTTAAAGACTAGATACCAAACTGGTGGTATTGAATTGTCAGTTTATGCTAAAACAAGTTCACAAGTTATAGATGCTAATGCGCAATATGTTAATTCTAATGGCTATGTTGCTCAATGGTATCATGCTGCAGATAACACAATTAAACTTCAATATCTAGCTTCTTCAAGTGGAAGTGGCGCGGCAACTTGGTCATTCGATAATGACTTTGATAGTATTGTTTCAGTAAAAGACTTTGTCAAGCAAGCAGATGGTACTTATTCGGTTGTTAATGCTGACACAAGAACAGCAATAGCTACTGCAGTAGCTATGGGTGCTATTCAAATCGGTGCCTTTGATCCTAGTAGTTTAGAAATTACTAAAATGAGTGTAACTGTTGAAAATGATAAGATTAGCGGTGTTACTTTTGAATCAGCAGAATATGTTTCAACCAATAATATCGTTTACAAAGATCTTGGTGATTTTACTTTTACATATCAAGGTGCAACAGAAGTAAAATGTGAACTATCAGCCTATGATACATATACTGAAGCTAATGCTCTTAAGGAAGCATTTGATAAAATAGGACGCAAAACACAAGCTAAGATTACTAGTAATAATACTTATAAGGTAAGTGGCGGCGGTTCACAATCCCAAAAAGTAGAAACAAATGTTTATATGAATGAAAATTTATATTACATTGAAAATAACAACTTAAAAACTAATGTAACATCTAGACAAGGACTTGCCCATTCTGATGCAGTTGGTGGCACAGTAATATTTACATCTGATGAAGATGGCAATTTAACAGTTACCAATGCTTATGAAAATGTAAATTTATCACAAACAATCTATTATCCACGTATGAGTCAAATTTCTCCAGATATGTTTGAATATAAAGATGGCAAATATGTTACAAGAAATGCTGATGACGCTTACAATGTTGGCGCATATTTATTACATGATGGTTCAGAAGAATATGTATCTGAAATATCTATCGAATTAGATGAAGATAAAAACATGAAAGTATCTTATGAATATGAAGCAACAATTAGTGATAGTTCAACAACTTTAACATCTAAAAATGTGATGACATTCTGTGACTATGATGATAGTGCGATTTCTTTCTTAAAATTAAACGATATGGAAGAGAGTCTTAAGATTGCTAAAAATATTCCTAGTAATATGGTAAATACTTGGTTAAATGGTAGCACTAGCGTATCAATTAGCAAATATGTTGTTAATATTGATGGTAATATTTTGAAAATTAGTGAAATTAAAGATGGAGTAATTAAAGGAACATATATTGATGGTAATAAAAACACAGTCAATGTGTCATTATCTTTAATTCCTGCAACGGATAATTCAATTGCTATGTTATCTATAACAATTGGTGAAAATGCACCTGCTAAATTATTAGGTGCTAATTCAACCCTTACTTCTACAACATTCCCACTAGAATATATTCGCTTATTCTTAACTAATAATCCTGATTTAGAATTGCCAACTATTAACGCTAGCAGTTTTGAATATATGATTTTTAGTGAAGAAGGTTATGAGTCATATTTTGCAGTTGCTATTGATGGTGTAGAAGCAGGCACACAATTTATAAAAGATTTGATTGCTAATAATTGGTCAGTTAGCCAATCTTCTAATGGAACTTCTTATAATTGTGTTGATCCATCAGGAAAAACAACTGTCGTTGTTATGTTTGGTAGTACAACAAGTGGATATTATACTTTAATCGCTTTCTTTGATGTAGTATCTGAATAAAAAAATTAGAATTTAGGTGATGTATTTAAGAAAATATGTCACCTTTTTCATTCGTTTGGTGAATCAACTAAATTTTTTTGAAAAAAATAAAAAAAATACTTGCATTATTTGTATTAATTCGATATATTATTTATTGCGTAAGAGATAAATACAAAGTTACGCTTAATGACGTGGGGCCATAGCTCAGCTGGGAGAGCGCCTGATTTGCATTCAGGAGGTCAGGGGTTCGATCCCCCTTGGCTCCACCATTTATTTTACTCAATGGCTGTGTAGCTCAGTTGGTTTAGAGCGGCCGGTTCATACCCGGCAGGTCGAGGGTTCGAATCCCCCCGCAGCTACCAATATGGACCCTTAGCTCAACGGTCAGAGCTCCCGGCTCATAACCGGTTGGTTATAGGTTCGAATCCTATAGGGTCCACCAACGAATATTATTTTATGGAGACTTACCCAAGTGGTTGAAGGGTCCAGTCTTGAAAACTGGTAGGGGATGCAAGTCCCGCAAGAGTTCGAATCTCTTAGTCTCCGCCATCTTATTATCGCGGGGTAGAGCAGCCTGGTAGCTCGTCGGGCTCATAACCCGGAGGCCGGAAGTTCAAATCTTCCCCCCGCAACCAATGGAACTGTGGTGTAGCGGTTAACATGTCTCCCTGTCACGGAGAAGACCGCGGGTTCGATTCCCGTCAGTTCCGCCATCTGGCTCGATAGCTCAGTAGGTAGAGCAAAGGACTGAAAATCCTTGTGTCCCCAGTTCGATCCTGGGTTGAGCCACCATCTTGTAAATTAAGCGCTATTAATTAGCGCTTTTTTTCGTTTTAATTGTCTAAATAATATGTTAATATTATTAATGTCTTTTTTAGGAGTTAAATTATGCCAATTATTTTAGTATGTATATTGTCTTTGCTTGCTGGCAGTGGTGTTTTTATTGCTGGTATGAATATGATGAGTGGCGCTTTAGAACGTGCTACAGGAAAAGGATTAAAAAAACTTTTAGAGAAAATTGGGAATAACCCAATTGTAGGAGTAGGAATAGGTGCTGGGATAACAGCGTTAATTCAAAGTTCGGCGGCTACCAGTGTTATGACTATTGGTTTAGTTAATGCTGGTGTAATGAGCTTAGTGCAAGCGGCATCCATTATTATGGGTGCTAATATCGGTACAACAGTTACTGGACTATTAGTTTCTCTATCTAGTTTAAATATTTCTTTATTTACCTCAGTTTTGGCATTTATTGGTGTCATGATGACATTTTTTAAAAATGAGAAGGTAAAGAACATTGGCTCAATATTATGCGGCTTAGGATTAATTTTTATTGGCTTGGATTTAATGAGTAATGCTTTTGCTAATGAAGAAATTAAATTAACCTTTACTAATATTTTTGCTTCTATTGATTTTCCTTTATTATTAATATTATTAGGAATAGTATTTACCGCAATTGTTCAATCATCTTCAGCGGTTACTGGTTTAGTGATTGTTATGGTCGGACAAGGTGCTTTAAAAACAGAAAATGCTTTATTTATTATTTTAGGATCTAACATTGGTACTTGTATTACTGCTTTGATTGCCACAATTGGTACAAGCACAAATGCTAAACGAACAGGTGTTATTCATTTACTATTTAATATATTTGGTACAATATTGTTTACGAGCATTATTTGGCCACTTCAAAATGAGGTTGTTAATTTATTAAATACTCTTTTTAGTGGTAATGCAGAAATTCAAATAGCAATGTTTCACTTAGTTTTCAATGTGGTTACAACTATTGTTTTATTGCCTTTTATTAAATGGCTAGTAAAATTAGCATCATTGATTATTAAAGATAAGAAAAGTGATAGTGCTCATTTAAGTTTAAAATATATTGATGAGCGTTTATTACGCACACCATCAATTGCTATTACCCAAGTCAAAAAAGAAGTTGATTATATGGCTAGCATTGCTAAGACTAACCTTAATGCAGCAATGAATAGACTATTAAATAATGAAAAAATTGATTTAGTAACATTTAAACAAAATGAAGAATACATCAACTTTATGAATACAGAAATTACAAAGTTTTTAATTAAACTAGCTCCTTTGATGGATGGTAGTAATGAAAAAATTGTTGGTTCATATTTCCATGTTATTAATGATATAGAAAGAATTGGTGACCATGCTGAAAATATGGTTGATATTGAAGAAGTATTAGATAAAGAAGAAGGAGACTTTTCTGCAACTGGAAAGAATGACATAAGTGTAATGTTTAACAAGGTAGAAGAAATGTACACATTAGCTTTAAAAATATTTGATACATATGATATTAACCATTTAAATTCTTTAAATCAAATAGAAGAAACCGTTGATGAAATGAAAACAAAATATACTTCCGAGCATTATACACGCTTATCGATGGGAGATTGTAAAATAGAATTGAATTCTTTATTTATTTCTACAATATCAAATTTAGAAAGAGTTGCGGACCATTTAGTAAACATCGGAAATAGTATTGTAAGTCCTACTGGTGATGAATGTAATGATTAAATTTATTTTAAAAATTGCTTAAATGAATAATAATATAAATAGGGCTTAAATCTTAATGATTAATTTTTTTATTTAGTAATTAACTTTTATTAAATGAAATTTATTAGTAATGCTGTAATGTTTTATCCCTAAGAGAATATAATTTTAAAGTTAAAAGCAATTATTCTAATTAGCTTTTATAAAGATTCATGAGTAAAGGAAAATAAAAATGAGAAACAAGTATAATGACTTATCTTTAGATGATAATGCGCTTGAAGATGTACCGCTTCAAGAATATCCTCGCATGCAATTTAAAAGAGCATCTTATTTATGCTTAAATGGTGTCTGGGATGTTGAAATTACAAAATCAAAAGAATTACCTACTAAATATTCTTCGCAAGTAGTAGTTCCTTTTCCTATTGAATCAAAACTATCAAAAGTTAATAAAGAGTTAAAAAAAGGAGAATATATTTATTATCGTCGCTTTTTTAATATTTCAAAATCATTTAATGTAGGTAAAATTATTCTCCATTTTGATGGAATAGATCAAATAAGTGATGTTTATATTAATGAAAAGTTAGTTATGCACCATGAAGGCGGCTATCTTCCTTTTGAAGTTGATATCACAAATTGCATTAAAGAAGAAAATGAAAAGTATGAATTAGTTGTAAAAGTACAAGATGATTTAAATAAAATGTATGGCTATGGCAAGCAAGCTATTAAATCAAAAGGAATGTGGTATACCAAAACTTCTGGAATATGGAAAACATGCTGGATTGAAAGCGTACCTAATAAATATTTTAAGAATATAAAGATTGATACGACATTAGATGAAGTAACGATTAAAGTTAATGGGGATATATTAAAAAAACAAATAATTATTTTTTCAGAAAATAAAAAACAAATTTATAGATTTAAAAATGAAGAAATCAAAATCAAAATTAAGAATCCTATTAATTGGACACCAGAAAATCCTTATTTATATAAATTTATCTTAAAAGGTGAAGATGATTATGTTGAATCATACTTTGCTTTACGCACAATTAAAGTTGGTGAATTCCAAGGATATCCTTGCTTATTACTTAATGATAAACCATATTTTTTTAATGGCTTATTAGATCAAGGATATTATCCAGATGGATTATTAACTCCTAAAACGTATAAAAAATATGAAGATGAAATTAATATGGTAAAAAAACTAGGGTTTAATACCCTCAGAAAACATATAAAAGTTGAACCGGATTATTTTTATTATTTATGCGACAAACTAGGAATGATTGTTTTTCAAGATTTTGTTAATAATGGAAGTTATAGTTATTTAAACGATACTATCTTACCTAATATAGGATTAACAAAAAGACTTAAAAAAGGATTTACGACTAGAAACATTGTTAAAGAACAGTTTAAAAAAGAAACAAAAGAAACTATTTCCATGCTTTATAATCATCCATCAGTTGTTTATTACACAATTTTTAACGAGGGATGGGGCCAATTTGACGCTGATAAAATGTATGATTATGTAAAAGAATTGGATAATACTCGTATTGTTGATACAACTTCAGGATGGTTTAAATCAAATAAGTCGGATGTGATTTCAGAACATATTTATTTTAAAGATATAAAATTCAATAAAGAAATGAAACCAATTATTTTATCGGAATTTGGTGGCTATGTTTATAAAGTTATTGAACATTCATATAATTTATCACGTACATATGGTTATAAACTATTTAAAACGCAAGAAGAATATCAAGAGTCGCTGAATAAATTGTATCAAGAAAAAATATTGCCTTATGCATTTAAAGGATTATCAGGATGTATTTACACACAAATTAGCGATGTTGAAGATGAAACTAATGGAATTTTAACATATGACCGTAAAATTGTTAAAATTAAGAATCGGATTTTACCAGATATAAATAAAATTTAATCTAGTATTGTTATGAAAATATCCGTTCGCGCTTTAAAAACAACAATTTACGCTCAAAAAAACAAATTATACGGAAAAAGATAGTTTTTTTTGTTAAAAAGTTGTAAAAATAGTTGTTATTTTAAAGAAATAATGTAAAATATTAGTGTACTTTAAAAAAAGGGGAGTTTAATATGGAATTTAAAGTTAAAGGTAAAGCCGCTGCATTTGTTTTATTGAACATCTTCTCATTCTTGTTCGTTGTAATTTTCGGCTTAGCTATGCTAGGTGGAGAATTCTTCAGTTACATCGGTAGAGGATGCCACTATGTCTACTATTTCACATTTGTAAGACCAATTGATTACAAATCATTCATCGCATTTGGAATAGCAGCATTAGCATTAGCATCATTAATTTATTGGATTATTCATGCTAGTAAAAAAGGTACACTTTCTATGGTAGAAGTGTTAGCACCTATTACTTCAATAGCATTGCCAATGATTCTATTATGCGCCTATCGTGGTATCTGCTTAGGAGTTTGGAATGATTCAGACAAATTGCTAGTTGTATTAGAATTAATTTTCTTAGCAATTTATACAATTTGTGCACTTGCTTCATTAATTTACTCTTTCAAAGCAGCAAGAATTGAAAGTAAAGAAATTCAAGAATCAGAAGAAGTTAAAGAAGACATCGATGCAAAAGTAGTTGAAGAAGAACCAAAAGAAGAAGTTGTTGAAGATGAAGTTGAAGATGAAGATGAAGATGAACCTGAAGATTTAGAAGAAGAATCAGAAGAGGATTCAGTCGAAACTGACGTAGTAGCTGATGCAAAAGATGCTACAAAAAAAGTTGTTAGAAGACCTTTTGATGAAAAAATGACAAAGGCAAGTTCTGAAATCAAAGAGAACTACAACATCTTAAAAAATGAATTATTAAGTTATGGTGTTAAGTCTCGTTTATCTCATGGCAGCGACACATTCAGATTAAGAAAAGAAGAATATGCTCGTATTACTCTTGTTGGTAAAAACTTAAAATTGTATCTTGCTACTGATCCAAAGAAATACGAAGGAACTACAATTCCTGCACGTGATGAAAGCAAGAAAAAATGTTTTGCAAATACTCCAACAATGATTAAAGTTAAATCAGCTTTATCAATTAAGAGAGCAAAAATGATGATTGCAGATTTAATGGAATCTAAAGGTTTACCTCAAGGTGAAGTTGGTAATGTAAATTACGCAAAGCAACTTAAAAATCGTCAAGCTAGAAAAGCTAAAATGTAGTTAAATCTAAATTTAAAAATCTCGGCATTAGTCGAGATTTTTTTAGCGCTTTAGCCTACAAAAAAAATAGCACGCACTGTGCTATTTTTGTTCTTTTTGGTGGGCATCATATTTTTTACGTTCAACGGTATTTAAAATCTTTTTTCTTAAGCGATAAGTTGAAGGAGTAATTTCCACCAACTCATCAGTATTAATATAGTCTAAGCAAGCTTCTAGAGACATTTTACGTGCTGCTTTTAATACTACAGTATGATCGGAACCAGCAGCGCGCATGTTGGTTAAGTTTTTACTAGTAACAACATTAACCGCTAAATCTATTTCGTATTTATTTTCTCCTACTATCATTCCTTCGTATACTTCATCACCAGGAACTACAAACATTGTTCCACGATCTTCTAATTTTTGTAAAGCATAAGCAGTAACTTGTCCTGCTTCAGTAGCAACTAGAACACCTACAGGACGTTCACCAACTTTTTTACTTCCCATTGGACGATATTCTAAGAATGAATGATTAATAATTCCATAACCCTTTGTAAGAGTCATAAAGTTTGTCATAAAACCTAATAAGCCACGAGAAGGAATTATATAATGTAAGCGAGTTGTTATATCATTAGAATCCATAGTAACTAATTCAGCTTCACGATTACCCATTGTTTCCATGATAGTACCTAAGTAATCATTAGGAACATCAATTTGTACTTCTTCATAAGGTTCACAAGTTACGCCATCAATTTCCTTTAAAATGACTTCTGGTTTACTAACTTGAAGTTCGAATCCTTCACGACGCATATTTTCAATTAAAATAGATAAATGTAATTCGCCACGGCCAGATACAATCCAAGTTTCACTATTTGGAACACGACTAAATTTTAAAGAAACATCTCTTTGAATTTCACGGAATAATCTTTCTTCAATTTTACGAGCTGTTAATAATTTGCCATCTCGACCAGAGAAAGGAGAAGTATTAGTTCCAAAAGTCATTTGTAATGTTGGTTCATCAATTCTTAAAAGTGGTAAAGCATCTTTGCTTCCAACGGTAACAACGGTTTCTCCTACATTTAAATCAGGAAGTCCCGCGATAGCGCATATATCCCCAGCATGAGCTTCAGTTATTTCTAATCTTTTTAATCCTAAGAATCCATATAATTTTTGAATTCTAAAGTTTGTGGTTGTGCCATCTAATCTTAAACAACTGACCATATCGTTAACATGTACACTTCCACGCTTGATACAACCAATACCAATACGACCTACGAAATCGTTATAGTCAAGTAATGCTGGTTGAAATTGGAATGTACCATCTTCATCAACATTAGGTTCAGGTATTTCCTCAATAATAGTATCAAATATTGGATCCATACCAGGTTTTTGGTCGCTTGGTTCAGGATAATAAGAAGATGTACCTTTTAAAGCAGAAGCATAGACAACTTTGAAGTTTAATAAGTCTTCACTAGCACCTAATTCAATGAATAATTCTAATACTTCATCAACAACACGTTTTGGATCAGCGTTTGGTCGATCAACTTTATTAACAACAACAACAGGTTTTACACCAGCTTCTAATGCTTTCTTTAAAACAAATCGAGTTTGAGGCATAGTTCCTTCAAAAGCATCGACTAATAATAAACAGCCATCGACCATGTGCATAATTCTTTCAACTTCACCGCCGAAGTCAGCGTGTCCCGGAGTATCAAGAATATTAATGCGATAGTCTTTATAATTAATTGCTGTGGTTTTAGCTAAAATTGTAATTCCACGTTCTCTTTCAATGTCATTACTATCCATTGCACGATCTGCAATATCCTCATTACTCCTAAATGTTCCAGAACAACGAAGCAATTGGTCCACTAATGTGGTTTTGCCATGGTCAACGTGGGCAATAATAGCAATATTTCTAATTTTCATATAGTTCACCTCTAGTAAATTTGTAAACAACGGCTATATTATAATAATATTTTAACCTTAGTACAAGAAAAAATTGCTATTTATAAATATTATATATAAAATATTTATAGTTGGTGATGCATTATGTTTAAGGCTGTAATATTTGATTTAGATGGTGTAATTTTAGATACAGAAAGATTAAATGTCCATTATAAGTTGAAACTTAGTAAAAAATTAGGATTTCATTTATCCAAAAAAGACATTACTGCTTCTTTAGGTTTAGGAAAAAAAGAAGCTATTAGTTATTTTTATAATTTAGTAGGTAATTATTCTTTATATGAGCAAATGTCTAATTATCGTAAAGTTCAAACTATTGAATATATAAAAAGACATAAATCGTTACCTTTAAAAAAATATGTTCTTGAAACTTTAAAGTATTTAAAAGAACATAACATTCCCGTCGCTTTAGCAACATCAACTTCTAAAAAACTACTAGATGAATACTTTGCTTATACCAATTTATATCCATATTTTGATGTTATTGTTACTAATGATATGGTCGAAAAAGGTAAGCCGAATCCAGATATATTTTTAAAAGCTCAAAGTTGTTTGAATATAGAATCAAAAGATATTGTGGTTGTGGAAGATTCGATTAATGGATTAAAAGCCGCTAAAAAAGTGAATTTAAAAACGATTTTTATTCAAGATCAATGGATTATGAATAAATATAACAAAATATATGCAGACTATGAATTAAAAAATATGAAAAATTTAAGCACTTTCTTTTAATTAAGAGAGTTGAAGTTAGAAATTATTTAGTATAAAATTAGTTGAAATTAGGTGATTTTATGATAAAAATAGGGATGGTATCTTTAGGATGTGCTAAAAACTTAGTAGATTCTGAGATGATTCTTGGTATGTTAAAAGAAGGTAATTATGAGATTGTTACTGATCCTTCTCAAGCTGATGGAATAATTGTTAATACTTGTGGCTTTATTGAAGACGCTAAGCAAGAAGCAATTAATACAATTTTAGAAATGGCTCAATACCATAAAAAATTGATTGTAGTGGGATGTTTAGTTCAAAGATATGAACAAGAATTAAAAGAACAAATCCCAGAAGTTGATTTATTTGTATCAATTAAAGACTATCCAACTATAAATGCTCGTATTAATGCTTTATTTAATGACGATTCTTTAAAAGAAGGATTATGTCCAATGCATCGAGTTATTTCTACACCAAGTTTTACAGCCTATTTAAAAATATCAGAAGGTTGTAATAATTGTTGTACTTATTGCGCTATTCCGCTTATTCGTGGAGGATTCCGTTCTTTCCCACTAAATGATTTAATTAGCGAAGCTAAAATGTTAGCTAAAAATGGTGCGAAAGAACTTGTTGTAATATCACAAGATACAACGAGATATGGTTCTGATTTTAAAGATGACACAACCATTGTTACTTTATTAAAAGAATTATTAAAGATTAAAGAACTAGAATATATTAGAATGCTTTATTTATATCCTAATGAAGTAAGCGATGAATTACTTCATTTAATGAATGATGAACCAAGATTAACTCCATATTTTGATTTGCCTATCCAACATGCTTCATCACGTATTTTAAAAGCGATGAATCGTCGTGGTGATAAAGAATTTTTATATGATTTATTTAAAAGAACACGTGAAATTATTCAAAATCCAACATTAAGAACAACTGTTATTGTTGGATTTCCAGGTGAAACAGAAGAAGATTTCCAAGAATTGTTATACTTTATTCAAGATGTTAAATTTGATCATCTTGGTGCTTTTACTTATTCAAGAGAAGAAAATACTGTCGCCGATACAATGGATAATCAAGTAGATGAAAAAGTAAAAAAATCTCGATTAAATCGTTTGATGCGAATTCAACAAAAAATTTCCTATGATTTAAATAAAAAAAGAATTGGCGAAATTATGGAAGGTTTAGTAGTAGCTAAGACTTTAAAAAATGGTGAATATGAGTTTAGATCAGGTTGGAATGCTCCAGATGATGTTGATGGTAAGATTATAATCACATCTGATGAGCCTTTAAAAATAGGGCAAAAAATAAAAGTTAAAATAACTAATGCCTTTAGTTATGATTTATATGGAATCAAACTAAATTAGAGAAGAAATTAAAATAACGCATATATTAATAGTGGTGATTAATAGTGCGTTTTTCTTTAGATAAATCTAAACAAAAAGATGCAAAAGCTGCATTTAACAATATATATAAAAAACTATCCTCAATTGATTCTGAAATAGCGGGAGAATTTATTGCTTGGCTTGATAAAAAAACAACTTATTTTAAAGATTCTATTAATAAAACTGGTTACAATACTCAACCAGATAATATTCAACGTGGCGATATTGTATGGGTGGAATTTGGAATTAATGTTGGTACAGAATTAAGTGATTTTAATACTAAAGGACATTATGCTTTAGTATGGGCCGTTGATTTAGGTAACATCGTCGTTATACCTTTATCAAGTCGTGATGCAATTGGGAGCAATCTAACTTTTGATATTGGCGTTATTCCAGAATTAAATGAAGATGATTCAGATACTCATTCATATTTAAAATTAGATGCAATTCGATCAATTTCTAAAAGACGTATTGCTCGAATGATTGGAAGAGAAAATGGTAAAATCACCTTATCAGAGGATAATATCAAATTAGTGGAACAAGCGATAAAAATTGCTTTTTTGAATGAAAATTATTAAATAAATTGCTAATTAATTTATGATAAATTATAATTTTTTTGGTGCTTAACATGAAAAAAGCAATATTCTTTGATTTATATGGAACTTTGTGGGATGCTCTAAGTCAAATAACAACAAGTTGGAATTTAACAATGAAAAAATATCACTATCCATATCGATTTGATTTAGAAACAGTAAAATCAATTATGGGATTAACTCCAGAAGAAACTTGCCAATTATTATTTAAGGATAAGGATTTAAAAGAAGGACTAGACATTTTTCATTTGTTGGTAAAAGAAGAGATTAATTACTTATCAAAACACCCAGGCACGATTTATGAAAATGAAGACAAGGTTTTATCAGCTTTAAGCGCTAAATATGATTTATATGTTGTTTCTAATTCGGATAAAGGATACATTGAAAATTATCTTTCAACTTGTAATAAAGAAAAATATTTTAATGGCCATATTTGTGCAGGTGACTTAGGATTAGCTAAATGGCAAAATATTTTATATCTTAAAGAAAAAGAACAAATCGATGAAGTAATTTATGTGGGTGATACATTAAAAGATAAAATTGAATCAGAAAAGGCGGATGTTAAGTTTATTCATGCCGCTTATGGATTTGGTAAGATTAATAATGATACCATAAAAATTAATAATTTAACTGAATTAATTCTTAAAGTAGAAGAAGTTTTTGTTGAAAACGCCCAGAAAAAATAATTAAAGTGTTGACAAAAGCACACATTA
>ERZ808292.129-NODE-129-length-22420-cov-7.352649_pt1 | contig 22420 bp, 19 predicted proteins | sample MGYA00521275_ERZ808292 | MGnify/ENA primary metagenome ERZ808292 (study PRJEB31516, sample SAMN03275613) | gut metagenome | biome: mammalia-associated habitat; material: feces | host: Papio cynocephalus | place: Kenya | collected 2012-07-26 ... | reverse complement strand
ATCTTTTACAATTTCACTAGCGTGTTCCCAAGAAGACTTATTATTTACAAGCACTTGCCCACTTGTAGGTTTAATAAATCCCATAATATTACGAATTGTTGTGGTCTTACCACTTCCGTTAGTGCCAACAAATCCAATCATTTCGCCTTTTTCGATATTTAAATTGATGTCAAATATACCTTGATTATTTCCATAATCTTTTGTTAAGTTTTTTATTTCAATGACACTCATTTTAAAGCACCTCCAAAGTCTTTATCTTCTTTATAGAATTTCATAAAGTAATCTTCTAACGATTCCTTACGGTTTGAAAACTCATTAATTTCTAATCCCGATAATATTTCGATTGCTTTATTCATATCTTCATCTTCTAATGATATAAACACTTTATTGTCTTCAACTTTTAAGATTTCTGCAGATGGAATTTTATTAATAGATTTTTTAAATTTATTAATATTTTTCTCATCTTTAAAATCAACAGTATAATACTTTTTCGAAGCATGTTTTAAATCATCTGCGACGAATTCAGAAACGATCTTTCCATCTTTAATAATCGCAATACGATCACAAGTAGAATCAATTTCTGAGAAAATATGACTTGAAAGTAAAATCGTCTTACCTCTACTTTTTTCTTCGTGAATAAACTTAATAAAGTTTTCTTGCATAACTGGATCAAGTCCACTAGTAGGCTCATCAAGAATTAAGACATCTGGGTCACTCATGAATGCTGCGACAATCGCAAGTTTTCTTTTAACCCCCAAACTCATTCTTTTTGTTTCGCCTTGTAATGTAACATCATCTAATTCAAATAGTGTTAACATACTATTTAGCCTATCTTCGTTATGAATGTGTTGTAGATCTTGCATCATTCTTAAGAATTGCCATCCTGTTAATCCTGCTGGTAAAGCAATTTCTCCAGGAATGTAACCAACATGATTTAATATTTCATAATATTTATTAAATGTCGGTTCTCCTAAAATATAAGTATTGCCTTTATCTGGTTTTGAAAATCCCATCAAGTGTCTAATAGTGGTTGATTTACCAGCACCATTAGGACCTAAGAATCCGAATACTTCGCCTTTTTTAACTGCAAAGCTTACATCAAAGACACCACGTCCGCTTCCATAATCTTTTGTTAAATTTTTAACTTCAATAATATTTTCCATAATCTTCCTCCTCTTTTTCAAATCAACATTGTTGACATTTGAACGATGTTAAGATATATTATTTATGTACGATGTTAAAGCACATTTTTATCATCGTTGTTAAAATTTCAACATTGTTAACAAAAATGTATAGGAGGACAATTTATGAAAGCTAAAAATTTAAATAACTCATCAAAGAAAACAAGAGCAATTATTAAATCAACATTCGCAGAAATGCTCAGTGAAAAAAAAGAAATCAGTAAAATTTCTGTTACTGAATTAGTAAAACGCGCTGATATAAATCGTGGTACGTTCTATTCTCATTATGATGATATATATTGCGTCGCCGAAGATTTTGAAAACGAATTAATCGATCAATTTTATAGTAACATCAAATTAGTATCATGCTTAACTTTTGAAGAATTAATCGATCAATTCTTCGAATATATTACCGCAAATAATGAAAACTATCGTCTTATTTGTAAATCTAATGATGTGGCTTTTGCATCAAAAAAGCTTACCTCACTTGTTATCGGTAAGCTATTAGAGATTTGTAATAATGATCCACATTTAGTGGACCGTGACCACCTTGAACTTGATATTAGCGTTTTTGTCGATGGTTTATTATGTGAATATATTAAATATTGTCGTGGTTATTCCACTAATACAATAGATGATTTACATAACTATGTAAAATACTGGTTTAAAAACTTTAAAGCAAGAAGATTTAAATAATATTTTTTAATAAATCATTAGTATTATTTACTAATGTATTTGGATTTAAAGATTTCAAATATTCTTCATCTCTAAATCCCCAAGTAACAATAATGGCATTCACATTAGCGTTTTTTGCTACTTCAATATCAACCTCGGAATCACCAATATAGACTGATTCCGATTTTTTTATATTAAAATATTTCATTACATTATTTAAACTTGTTGGATCCGGTTTACGTGGCACCCCTATAATTTCTCCAACTGCATAATCAATAAGATTAGGGAAATATTTATTAACTAGTGTTTGAACAGCAAAATCAGCTTTATTAGATATAATCGCGGTTTTATATCCTTTTTCTTTTAAAGTTTTAAGTAAATCTAAAATTCCATCATATGGTTTTGTTAATATATCACAATGTGTAGCATAGTAACTTTTAAATTCTTTAAAAACTAAATCAAAATTTTCTTCACTAGTGTCACTTGGCATACTAAGTTTTACTAAACTACGAATGCCGTTACCTAAAAAACTACGTACTTCTTTTAAAGACTTAGAAGGAAAACCATACTTATTAAGAGCGTGATTTAAAGACGTATACAAGTCCTCCAAAGTATTTAATACTGTTCCATCTAAATCAAACATTGCTAATTTATATTTCATAACTATTCCCCCTTATCCTCTTATAAACTAAAAATTATAATTAGAACAATACCTAAAGTCATTAATGCTAACCCAATAAAAGACTTTAATGTAATTTTTTCGTGCAATACCAAAACCGAAATTGTCATTGTTAATAATATGGCTAACTTTGATATTGATGTAACTGCGACTGGATTAGCGCCTACATAATTAATCGCTTCATATTCACTAATCCACGCTACACCTGTAGCAATTCCTGATAAAGTAAGAAATATCCAAGATTTACCAGTAATCTCTTTAACGCCTTTATAATCTTTTTTTGCTAATACAATAATCGCCGCAAAAATAAATACAACAATGGTACGAATACAAGTTCCTAATGAACTAGGAATATTTTTTAAACCAATCTTTACAAATAAAGAAACTAAAGAAGCAAACACTGCACTTAAAATTGCATAAATCAGCCACTTTTTATCAACTTTTTCGTTTTTACTTTCGACTTTACCAATCATTAAAAGAGTTCCCGCAAGCATTAAAGCCATCGAAAGAAATAACATTACTATTGTTAATGGGTTACCATTATTTGTTGTATCATTAAAGAAAAAGATTAAGAATAAAATACTTGTTAAAATAAAACTAGATTTATCAATTGTCGCTACCTTAGAGACATCGCCTAATTTAATAGCTCGGTAATAACATAACCAAGATAATCCTGTAGCGATGCCAGACAAAATTAAAAATAGCCAATTTGAAGTAGTTAATGCACTAAAGGAAGCAAAACTATTAGTTATAAAGCACATTATAACGGCAAAAATAATAACTACGCCTGTACGGAAAAATGTCGCAAAATTGGAATTGACATTTTTTATACCAACTTTAGCGAATATCGTAGTAAGTGATGTAAAAAGTGCACCAATTAGTGCAATAACAATCCACATAAATATCACTCCTTGAAATAAAAAATTCCTAAGTTATCCACCTAGGAATTATATACCTATTTTATAGCTTTTAAAACCCCTATGGCATCGCTAATTGTTTTTTCTTTAGCCAAATTACCATATTTATCAACTTCGGTTTTATCACGCAATTCATGCGTTAAGCAACATGGGCCACCAATACAACCATTTATACAACCCATTCCTTCAATAAAGTTAAAATCACGAGTAGGTGATTGAGCCTTGATTAATCCCATTTTACAATTATCTAAGCCATCACAAACTAACGGTTTAACTTCAAAATCAATATTTTGTTCTTTAAGTGATTGTTTAACTGCATCAGATAAACCACCCGTTCTTGCAAATATTCTTCCAAAATATGAAGCGTTATCTAAGACACTTTCTTCTAGTTTAGAAGCATCAATATCGCGACTATCAATTAATGCTTGTAACTCTTCAAAAGTTAAAACATAATCAACATAATATTTAACACGCTCATCTTTGATTTCTTGCTTTTTGGAAACACATGGTCCGATAAACACTACTTTTGCATTTGGTGTTATTTCTTTAATGTATTTTCCTAATGTTGCCATTGGTGACAAATTAGAAGAAATATTCTCCACTAATTTTGGATAGTTCTTTTTAATAAAAGAAACAAATGTCGGACAACATGAAGAAGTTAAAAAGCCTTTTTCGCTTAATTCTTTTGCTTCTTCATAACTTACCATATCCGCACCGAGTGCTGCTTCAATGACACTATGGAATCCTAATAATTTAATAGATGTTACAACTTGTCCTAATGTTGCATATTTAAACTGAGAAGAAATTGATGGTGCCACAATAGCATAGATGGGATATTTTTTTGAAAAATCGCTATCTTTAATCATTTTAATAACATCAACAATGCTTGATTTATCCATAATTGCGCCAAATGGGCATTGATATACGCATGCACCACATTGAACACATTTACTATCATCAATCTTAGCGGCAAAATCTTCATCAGTAGATATTGCTTTTACTTTACAAGCTTGGACACAAGGTCTTAAGAAATTTTGAATAGCGTTATATTGGCATGCTTTAGAACATAAACCACAATTTACACATTTTGTTTTATCAATAATTGCAGTTCTTGTATTAGGATTAAAAGATATCGCCGCACGATGGCAAGCTTTTTCGCAGCGGTGCGCAATACATCCTCTACATCTATTCGTAACTTCATATCCACCAATAGGGCATTCGTCACAAGCAATTTTGATAACTTCAACAATATTATCAATATTTTTGTTACCACCCATTGCTAATTTCATACGCTCTTCCACAATTGCGCGTTCTTTATAAATACAACAACGCATACTTGGTTTAGGACCTGGTACTACTTTTTTAGGTATTTCATAAAAATCTTCGACTAATGAATCATTAAAAGTGGATTTAGCCATTTCTTTTAAGACTTTGTACTTCAACTCTTGAACATTTGTGTCAAATTTTAACATGATTTTTCCTCACTTATTTTAAAAATAACTAACTTTTATGTTTTTGCCCATTAGTTTTAGCATTTTTGCTAATTCATCAATAAGTTGCATTTTTAATGAAAAACTCAAATGAACATCATCACTTTGATGGGCATTATTAATTGCACATCCTACAAAGAAGTTAATGTCAGTTGCCTCTTCAAATAGTAATTTTGCAATTTGCGAAGCACCATCTTTTTTATAACTCCAATCAAAATAAGAATGATTTTTTCCTTGTAGCATGTCTTTAGCATAATCTAATACTCTATTAATCGTAATTACACCTTCAGTTACTAAATCTACGCCTTCAATACTGGCTGTAGGTGGTATTTCTTTATCAATGTAATCAAGTGCTAAATCAAGTGGTTTGTGTAAATACTTAGCCGCAATATTAGAGGTTGTTCCACCACTAACAATATGTTTACCACCTTTAGCAAAAAATAGAGATAACATCTTCTCGTCATCATCTTTATTTGAAGCCGGGCCAATTAATAAATTAACTTGACTTCTTTCTCTAATTCGCACAACCGCAGCGGTTGTGTCATCGCCAGGACGATGATTATATAGTTCGTTACAATAGTCTACCAAACTCGTTGCAAGTGACATTGAAGAATAAGACTTTTGATATAATCCTTGCAAAAAGTCTTTAATTTGCGGGATATCCCAACCGAAATTAAGAGTTTCGCCAATTCCTGCATGAACTACGCCATCGCTAAATAATACAAACGTGTCATACAAGTTAGCTTCAAGTTTTGTATGGTAAACTTTTTTATCATCAACAGTTTTTAGTGTCCAATCCAAGTCTTTACTTTTACCATTACTAATAACAAAAGGCATTGGATTATCATAGTTATAAATTTCAACAAAACGATTATTCTCTACTTTTATAATTGTAAAAGTCGAATAAGCAATACAACGTTCTTTACAAACAGGAAGTGTTTCCGCAATCGTATCAACACACTCTTTTATAGAAACATTTTTAGCAATCATTGTTGATAGCATTTTAGCGGTTAAAGTTGATAAAATATTAGCTTTAACTCCACTACCTAAGCCATCAGCAAGCACTAAAATTGTTGTATCATCATTAGGATGAATTACTTCAATATGATCGCCGCATAGTTGTTCACCAACATGGTTATAGGATAAATATCCTACTTCGGTAATATACTTACTTATCATTTTTCAAAGTATCCTTTAATGATAATAATGCTACTTTAGTTTCCGCAGCTGATTCGCCTAATAAAGAGGCAATTTCTTGAACAGCACGCATGTTTTTTTCAATTACTTCATTTGTAATTTCTACTGATTTTTTGAGTACTTCTTCGCGTTTTTGTAAAGATATTTCATTTTTAGTTATATCACGCATAACACAAATCAAAATATGGAATTTACGGTCATAAATAATCGTATTTTCAACATATTTATCATATTCGCTTAAATACATTTTCTTAAAAATAGTATTATCATATTCTCCTAATGCTCGAGCGTATTCCGTTGGATCTAAAATCATCGTAACGTTCTTTTTTAATACAATATTAGGAGAGCTAATACCAACAATTTTACACATTGCACTATTCATCAATTGAATATTTAAGTCTTCATCTAAGACCATTAATCCATTTGGAGTATTGGAAACAATTTTATCCGAGAATGATTGAGCTTTTTCCATTAAAAATGGTAAGCACATTTCAGGAATTGCTTTTCCTTGAATAATTGCAATAGCTTTTTCTCTACAAGTGTTATATCCACATGATCCACAATTTAATTCTGCAGATTTATCTAATTTTCCCATTAATTTTAATGTATTTTCAATGTCAGCTTCTGATGGTACAGCATGAGTTAAAGAATATGGATTATAAGTCTTACTAATATTAGTTTCATTAATTTCCATATTGTCAAAATCTTTTTTACCAGCCGCATTTTCAATAGCTAAATAACTAGTTACTACACTTCGAGCTTTATCTTTAATCATTGGTCCGTTTACACAACTGCCATGACAAGCAGACATTTCAATAAAACATTTATGAATTTTTCCATTAATAATATCTTCTAAAGCATAGCGAGCGCTATTAATGCCATCAATGGAGATATATTTAAAATCTTCATTTGTTGTGTCCATTGTTTTTAAAATGCCGCCACAAGTTGGAAAAAATCTTGTTTTGGATTTTTCAATGGATATTGAATCACTTGTTTCAATATTGATATTGTTATCATTTAGCCAATCATCTAATTCACTAAATGTTAAAACCGCATCAATATATTCTTTATTTAAATCAGCTTCATCTTTTTTAGCAATGCAAGGTCCAATAAAGACAACTTTCGTATCTTTACCATATCTTGTTTTAATATCTAAACCATGCGCAAGCATTGGTGATAAAACATTTGCTAAATATTTTAAAGCTTTTGGATAATATTTTTGAATTAATAAGTTAATAGAATGACAGCACGATGAAATAATAACATCGTGCTTGTCATCTAACATTTTATTATAAGCATTTTTTACTATTGTGGCTCCAACCGCAGTTTCTTCCACATCATAAAATCCTAATTTTTTTAAAGCATCTCGCATTGTATCAATGCTTGAATCTTTAAAATTTGAAATAAAACTTGGGGCTAATGACACTATTATCTTGTCGCCATTTGCAATCATTTTTTTGACTTTTTCTATATCATTTCTAACAACTTTAACCTTTTGTGGGCAAGCTAAATAACAACTGCCACACAAGATACAATCATCATGTATAATAGTCGCTTTGTTATTAGCAAATGAAATAGACTTAACTGGACAAGTACGAATACACTTATAACAATTTTTACAGTTATTCGTTTTACTTTCTAGGCAATACTCCATGAATGCCCCTCCTTTTTTTATAATTTGGCTAATACATGTTTTGCGAATGTTTCATCAAAATTTTCTTTTGTAACGCCAGTAATAATCTCGTCATCAACTTTAATTGATACTCCTGCAACACCACATTTGCCTAAGCAAAATGTGGCCTTGAGAGTAACTTTATCTTCAATGTTATTCTTTTTAATAGCATCTTTCATTAACTCAATGATATCATAACTACCTTTTAAATGGCATGATGAGCCAACGCAAACCAATATTGTCATAATTAATTGCCTTTATAAGCCTTTCTTAAGATTTCTTTCATATCTTCAACAAGAGGAACACGTGGGTTAGCAGGTGAACATTGATCTTCATAAGCTAAGACAGCCATTCTTTCTAGTTCAGCATTCCAATCTTCTTCAGCAATACCCATTGCAGCAAAGTTAGGATCAAGTCCAACTTCTTTTGTTAAGTTAGTTACAGCAGTAGCTAATGATTCAACAGCGATTTCTGGAGTATCAGCTTTTAATCCTATCAATCTAGCAATGTCTTGATATTTCTTATCAGCACAGTAGTGGTTATATTTTGGCCATACAGATAATTTGGTTGGAACTTGTCCATTATATCTAATTACATGTGGTAATAATACAGCACAAGCATAACCGTGAACACAGTGAAATTGTGCACCAACTTTATGAGCAAGTGAGTGAGTCATACCTAAGAATGCGTTAGCAAATGCCATACCAGCAATTGTTGCAGCATTATGCATCTTTTCACGAGCTTCTAAGTCATTTTTACCATTCTTAACAGCACGTGGTAAATATTCAAATACCATCTTAATTGCTTGTAAAGCTAAACCATCAGTATAGTCACTTGCTAATACTGAAACATAAGCTTCAATAGCGTGAGTTAAGACATCCATACCTGTCATAGCAGTTGGACGTGCAGGTAAGTTTGTTGTAAATTCTGCATCAACGATAGCAACTGTAGGAGTTAAAGAGTAGTCAGTTAAAGGATATTTCTTGTTATTTGCTTTATCAGAAATAACAGCGAATGGGGTAACTTCACTACCTGTACCAGATGTAGTTGGGATACAAATTAATTTAGATTTTTTACCTAATTCAGGATATTTGAAAGCTCTCTTACGGATATCCATGAATTTTTGTTTTAAGTCATCAAAGTTAACTTCTGGGTGTTCATAGAATAACCACATACCTTTAGCGGCATCCATTGGAGATCCACCGCCTAAAGCGATAATGGTATCTGGTCCAAATGCTTGCATTAAACGTAATCCACGTTTAACTGTTTCAATATCTGGATCTGGTTCAACATCACAGAATAATTGTACTTGAACTTTATTCTTTCTTAAATTTAATTGTTCAGTAACTCTATTTACAAAACCGAAATCAACCATTGAACGGTCGGTAACGATAAAGACTTTATTAACATCACGGCAAGATTGTAAATATTGAATTGAATTTCTTTCAAAATAAATCTTACGAGGAACTTTAAACCATTGCATAGTATTTCTTCTTTTACCTACTTTCTTAACATTTAATAAATTAACGGCACTAACGTTACCACCAATTGAGTTTTTACCATAACTACCACAACCTAATGTTAAAGATGGTAAGAATGAGTTATAAACATTACCAATACCACCAAATGTAGATGGAGAATTCCAAATAATACGCATTGCTTTTACTTTTTCGCCATATGCATCAGCCATAGCTTGTTCTTTACAGTGAATAGCAGCACTATGTCCTAAACCATTAAAGCAAACCATTTGTTCAGCAAGTTTAAATCCTTCTTCAGCATCTTTTGATTTTAAAATTGCTAATACTGGTGAAAGTTTTTCTCTTGTCATTGGTTCTTTTGGTCCAACCATATCACATTCAACTGCTAAGATAACTGTATCTTTAGGAACTTCAAATCCTGCTTGTTCAGCAATCCAATGAGCAGATTTACCAACAACATTTGGATTTAATTTTGCTGTTTCAACGTTTTCATCACCATGAGCAAATCCAAACATAAATCTAGATAATTTAACTTTTTCTTCTTTGTTTACAAAGTAAACTTTAAATCTAACAAATAAATCTTTTGCTTCTTTATAAATTTCTTTATCAATAATAGCAGCTTGTTCAGAAGCACAAATCATACCATTATCAAATGATTTTGATAAAACGATATCATTAACTGCTTGTTCAACATCAGCATCTTTATGGATATAAGCTGGAACGTTACCAGCACCAACACCCATTGCAGGTTTTCCGCAGCTATAAGCAGCCTTAACCATTGCGTTACCACCAGTAGCTAAAATTGTAGCAACACCTGGATGGTTCATTAATGCACTTGTTGCATCCATTGAAGGATGTTCAATCCATTGAATACAGTTTTTAGGTGCACCAGCTGCAACTGCAGCTTCATACATTACCATAGCAGCAGCTTTTGAACTTTGTTGTGCTGATGGATGGAATGCAAATATGATTGGGTTACGTGTTTTTAAACAGATTAATGATTTAAAAATAACTGTACTTGTTGGGTTTGTTACTGGAGTAATACCACAAACTACGCCAATAGGATCAGCGATTTCAGTAATACCAGTTACTGGGTCATCTTTAATAACTCCAACTGTCTTAAGATGACGCATATTATTTACAACATATTCACAAGCGAATAAGTTCTTAGTAGCTTTATCTTCAAATACGCCTCTTTTTGTTTCTTCAATTGCTTTAGCGGCTAATGTGCCGTGGTGATCAAGACCTGCAACTGAACATTTTGCGACAATATAGTCGACTTTTTCTTGATCTAAGTTTAGAAATTCATCTAAAGCTTTTTGAGCATTTTTAACAAGTTTATCAACTTCTTCTAATGCTGCAACGTTTTCAACCTTATCTCCCATTTTTTACTCCTCCTGAAATTTCTTTTTTAATTTATGAGATAATACTGCTAACGATGATGCAAGATTGACATTTTCAACCACAACATCGTCATTTACTTTTAGGTTAATTGGCGCGAAATTCCAAATTCCTTTAATGCCAGCATCAACTAATAATTCCGCGACTTCTTGTGAAGCGGATGCTGGGGTAGTTAATATCGCAATACTAACGTTCAATCTTGGAACTAAATTTTTTAGTTTTGACATTGGAAATACTTGTTTGCCATTTATTACTTTACCAATCTTTGATTCATCATTATCAAATCCCGCTAAAATATTAAGGCTAAATTCAGCGAATCCTTTATAATTCATAAAAGCTTCACCTAAGTGTCCAACACCAACAATGATTGCATCGCTAATATTGTGGTAGCCTAAGAATACTTCGATATCATTAATAAGAACATTAATATCACGACCTGTATTCGGTCTACCTTTTGAAGTAGTCACTACTTGAAGATCTTTTTTTACTTGTTCTTCTGATTGATTAAGTGCTCTAGCAATAAGTGGGGCGGTAATTGTTACCACACCGGCATCACGCATTGATTTGAGATATTTTAAGTATATCGGAAATCTTTGTAATTGCTTTACTGATACGCCATCAAGCATTGTTTTCACTCCTTCGGTATTCTTTTACCGAATTAAGTGTATCCTAGACATCATATCTTTGTCAATATAATATCTTATGACATCGCTTTCATCGGTAAAATAAACGTTTTGTTTTTTAATTTGTAATTAAAAACAATATCTTACATTTCATTTTAACAATTAGCTTATGTATTAGGCAAGAAAAAAAGAACAAATTAAATTGTTACGTGTTATTTGTTCTTCTTTTGTGTAATATGAAATGTAATTTCAATCATTGTTATCATTAAAAAAGCAAAAATCAAAATATAGATTGGAAATATTATATAGCCGATTTTTCCACCTATTAATCCAAACAAAGGTGGCATAAATGAAGCACCTAAATAAGCGCCGGCCATTTGTATTCCAATAATTGCTCCAGAATTTTCTTTTCCAAAATTTAGTGGTGTTGAATGAATAATACAAGGATATATAGGAGCGCAACCTAGGCCAATAACAACAAAAGCAGATATTGCTACATGAAAAGAATTTATTGGTAATAACAATAATACTATTCCTAACGTTAGTATTGAGGTGCCTAATATAATCATTTTCTTATCGCCTAACTTATCAGTAATAAATCCTGATAAGAATCTTCCCACTGTTATACCTATATAAAATAAAGCCGCAAAATTAGCGGCATCACCTGCCTCTATGCCTTTTACTTCTACAAAATAAGTGCTTGCCCATTGCATTGATGTAGCTTCTAAAGCTGAATAAGCAAAAAATCCAATAAGTAAAAATATTACTCCATGTATTTTTAAGGCTTTAAATAATCCAATATGCTTAGTTTCTTCACTACTAACATTTGAATTAACATTCCAAACTTTTAAAGTGGCAAACAAGAATATTGTGATAATTAATTGAATAATACCTACAATACGATATCCCGCATTCCAAGTCATATTTTTTAAAGCAAAGCCCATAATAAATGGACTAACTATAGTTCCTACTCCCCAAAAGCAATGTAACCAACTCATATGTTTAGCTTTGTAGTGAATTGCCACATAGTTATTTAAAGCAGCATCGATTGCTCCAGCACCTAAGCCATAAGGTATCGCAAAAAGAATTAGCATCCAAAATGTATTAGATAATGAAAAGCCAAATAGGGCAATTGTAGTTAAAAACACACTTACAAGTGTTACTATTTTAGTTCCAAATTTTGTTGTTAATTTATCTGATAATAAACTAGATATGACTGTGCCTATAGCAATAACCATGGAAACTATTCCCATATATGAAATAGGAACGTTCATTTCTATGTGCACTACTGGCCAACATGATCCAAGTAATGAATCAGGAAGTCCTAAACTTATAAAGGCTATATAAATAATAACTAACAAAAAAGAATACATTTTTTCACCTCTTTCTTTAGTTGTTACATTAGCAAGTGTCATAATCGCTTACTTATAACAATTTAGTCAAAGGTTAATAATGTATTCTTTATTATTTCACTTGCAACTACTTTTTATTTTTTTAAAGTTACTTCTAATTGATTGAATGGAATTTCAATACCATTTTCATCAAATGCTACTTTTACTTTCTCTAATACGTAAAATTTAACGTCCCAATAATCATCGTTTTTGCACCATACTTTAGCGCTAATATTAATAGCACTATCACCATGTTCAACAATATTAATTGCTGGGGCAGGAACATTAAGAATCTTTTTGTTTTTCTTACAAACTTCTAAAATAACTTTTTTTGCTTTTTCAAAATCATCAGCATAGGAAATTGATAAATCAACATCCACCCTTCTAGTATCTTTTTCCGAGTAATTTACTATTTGAGTTGTTGATAATGTACCATTTGGTAAATAAGCCATTTTATTATCAGGCGTTCTAACTTTCGTATAACAAATATGAATATCTTCAACTGTTCCTGAAACTCCTAACGCTTCAATGAAGTCATCAACACGGAATGGACGAGTAAAGACAAGCATCACACCACCGGCAAAGTTTGATAAAGTACCATTAACTGCTAAACCAACGCCAACACCAAGAGAAGCAAGTAAAGCTGTAACTCCAGAAGTATCAATTCCTAAATAACCAATAAGAGCAAGAACGACTAAAATTTTAAGTCCTATTTTTGTCACATAACTTAAAGTACGATATAATGTCTTATCAATTTTTTTATTTTCTTCAACCTTTTTATCGGCTTTTTTAGCAATTTTTTTACTAATTGCGTTAATTATGCTAAATGATATTATTAAAATAATGATAGCAATAACAATTTTAATTCCTGTATTAGTCACCCAATCTTGCACTGTTTTCCAAAATTGTTCCCAATCCATAAAAATCACTCCTTATAAACAAATAATATTATAGTTCTTTCTTAAAGCAAATTAAACACGTTTTATATAATTTTCTTTACGAGCTTTAGCCTTTGGATATTCACCTTTAGTGTAACCTAATGCGATAGCGCCAACTCCGCGTAAATCTTCAGGTAATCCCCATTCTTTTAAGAGTTCTTTTCCTATGCTACTATCAAATATTTCTCTTTCTCGATGAATCCAAACTGAGCCGAGTCCTAAAGCATGAGCTTCTAACATCATATTACCTAATACTAATGATGCATCTTCTACCCAAGTATTAATGCTAGGGTCCGCTAAAACAACAATAACAACTGGCGCACCATAATATGGATCAATACTGACTCCCATTACACCAGCATTAAGTGTTTGAATTATATTACGATATTTTTCAGAAGTAATAGCAACAATAACTGGTGATTGTTTGCCTCTTCCAGTTGGTGCATATGTACCCGCTTCAAGTACTTTATTTAATAATTCTTCTGGCACTTTCTTATCTTCATAAGAACGAACGCTTCTTCTTGTTTTGATTAATTCTAATGTTTTGTCTTCCATAAATATTCTCCTTTTTCATCTTGCTTAAATCTTGCTTAATATGCTACTTAACATATTTTTGATTTTTGCTACTAGGTTTATTAGGAATAGTCATTTTAACCAGTCCATTTTCAATAGCAGGAGCCAAATAATTAGCTCGCAATGTTTCTTTTGATTTTATACTTAATCGACGCATAATCTCATTAGCGCTTAACGGAATATCATAATCCATAATTTCTAATAGTTTATTTACTTGCTCAGATATATTTTTTGATTCTTGTTTTAAACTATCACTAACTTCATCAATACTTTCATCAATAAGTCTAAGCATAAATTCAATAAACTTATTAGAATCGCCATTTTTATGACACTCAGATATTGCGTTATAATATTCATCTTGATATTTTTGAATTCTTGATTCAAGTGGAATATATTCGAAAATCGGATTCCATTTCATCAACAATACATTTTGCCATAATCGAGCGGTTCTACCATTCCCATCACTAAAAGGATGAATAAAAACAAATTCATAATGAAATACACATGATTTTATAAGCATTGGCGTTTCTAAATCGTTTTTTAGCCAATTAAATAAATCATGCATTAGCGATGGAACAAATTTTTCTAATGGCGCAACAAATATTACTTGTTTACCATCAAATACACCTTCAGCGTGGTTACGATATTGTCCTGAATCATTTTCAATTAAATATGTTAATGTTTCGTGCGCTTTTAATAAATCCTTTTCATTATAACAATCAAAATCATTTATCATTTCGTATGCCTTATATGCATTTTTAACTTCTTGAATTTCTTTTTTTGGACCTATTACAGTTTTCCCCATAATAACATCTCTAACTTGATTCAAAGACAAAGAATTTGCTTCAATTGCTAAAGATGAATGAATTGATTTTATACGATTATTCTTTCTTAAAATCGGCATTCTTTCTAATGAATTAAAAATAGAAATTTTACCTAATTTTTCGGCGATAGATATACATTTTGAAAGCATATTATTTGTAATTGAAAAAGGTGGCTTATACATAACTTTCCTCCCGTTAATAGTATAAACCACCATTGAAATTTTATCAACTATCTTACTTAAATCTTACTTAATATGCTACTTATTTTCAAGTTGTGTTTGAAGCATTTTAGCGTATACGCCATTAGATTCTAGTAGTTCTTTTGGTGTTCCATCTTCAACAATTTGTCCATTTTGAATTACAACAATCTTATCAGCATTTTCAATAGTGCGCATACGATGTGCAATAATTACAACTGTCTTATTTTTTATTAATGTCGAAATAGCTTGTTGAATCTTTGTTTCATTTTCAACATCTAAAGAAGCTGTTGCTTCATCTAATAAAATAATTGGTGCATCTTTAAGAAGCGCTCTTGCAATTGAAATTCTTTGACGTTCGCCACCAGATAATTTTGAACCATTTTCGCCAATAACTGTATTATAGCCATCTTTAAGTTTTAAGACAAAATCATCACACATTGCTAACCTTGCCGCTTCTTTTACTTCTTCATCTGTAGCGGTCTTTTTACCAATTCGAATGTTTTCTAAAATAGTATTATTAAATAAAGAAACATCTTGGAAGACAATAGAATAATTTTGTAACAAATATTCTTGATCAATTTTTGAAATATCTTCATTACCTAAATATACAGTTCCACTAGTTGGATCATAAAATCTTGCCACTAATTTACCAACAGTGGATTTACCACCACCAGAAGGTCCAACTAAAGCAGTTATTTCACCTTGTTTAGCGGTAAATGATATATTATTTAAAACTTGTTCCTTATCTTGATAACTAAATGAAACATTTTTAAATTCAATATCGTAGTTTTTGAATTGTGTGTCATCTTTTCCTTCTAATAATTCAACTTCATCAAGTTCATTCATACGTTTAACATTGCTTTTTGCAGATATAATTGCCGCTAAATTGATTAGAGTTTGATTCATTGGTTCATAAATTCTTGAAACAACAATTAAAAACATAAATAAAGTTAAAACCGCAAATGAAGAGTCATTAACTAATAAATATGCTCCAACAATTGCAACAAGAGGTATGCCAAACTTTAATATCATTTGTGCTAATTGAACAAATATTGCCACAATAAATTCTGATTCTACTTGTTTTGATTCCACATTATCAATTTTTTCATTTAAAACACCTAAATAGTTATTTTCATAATTATTCATTTTTAAATCTTTAATTGTTTCTAGATATTCTTGCATGTAATTTAAAGAATCAATCGTCGCATTTAGTTTTTTATCATTCACATGCTTTTGAACTCGATTTGATAATAAAACTATAAGTATGGAAATTGGTAAGACACCAGTTGCTGCTAAAGCTAAACGCCAATCAAAGAAAAATAGCGATATAGCAATTATAACTGTAGAAATAATTGAGCCGACAAATTGTGGCATAACATGAGAAAATAAATGTTCCATCGTAGTAGCGTCATTTAAAATAATCGATGTTAAATCCGCACTATCTTTTTTAGCAAAGAAAGATAAAGGTAATTTTCTTAATTTTTCCGCTAATGAGATACGACGTTTTCCACTCTCATTATATGTTGTAAAATAAACTAAATTATATTGAATATAATGTAAAGCAACCAACAAAATAAATTCAACAACTATTCCAATAATATAAATATAATAATGCGTACTTAAATTAACTTTATTATATAAATCTTGAACAAGCAAATATAATAAAGACACCGGAATCATAAGAACAATATTAGTAAACACTACACTAATTGTGGCTTTGATAAAATCAATGCAGCCTTTTTTGGTTAAGGCATATTCTTTCATTAAATGCTTAATCATATTATTTACCTACCTTCCATGCAGTTGCTTCTTTGTAATCTTCATACATTTTCTTATATAAACCATTAAGATTCATTAGTTCTTCATGGGTTCCAGATTCTTTAATTGTTCCTTTATCAAGAACAATAATGTTATCCATATTTTTAACTGTGGTTAAACGATGAGCAATTATAATAACCGTTTTATTCTTTTTAAGATTTTCAAAAGCTTGTTGAACAAGATATTCATTTTCCGGATCAGCAAAAGCTGTTGCTTCATCTAATATGACAATATGAGATTTTTTAATCATCGCACGTGCAATACAAATTCTTTGTGTTTCGCCACCTGATAAATAAATACCTTTGGAACCAATGATTGTATTAACGCCATCTTTAAATTTAGCAATAATGTCATCACACATTGCTAAGTGTAAAGCTTCTTTTACTTCTTCCTCACTAGCGGATTTATTCGCCATTTTTACATTTTCTAATATTGATGTTTTTAATAATTTGTTATCTTGGAATACATAGGAAATTTCTTCCATAAGTGCCGATTTTTGATAATCTTTAATATTTCTATTTCCAATTAAAACTTCACCACTACTAACATCATAAAAACGCGCAATTAAGTTTGCAATTGTAGTCTTACCTGATCCTGAAGCACCTACTAATGCTAAAGATGAATTTGATTTAACTACAAACGATAAATCATTAATAATATTTTCTTCAACGGAATCATCGTATTTAAAATTCACATGTTTAAATTCAATTTCGTTATTAGTAAAATTAGTTATTTCTCCATATGTCATTGGAGGAATATTTTTAATTTTATTCACTCTTTCTAACGCATCATTTACAACAATCTTATTTTCACTACCAAACATCATTTTCATTAAAGTGGTAGTCATAACAGGTGTAAATAAAATATAAAACATAATATTTAAAATAAATTTATCACTTGCCACACCTTGGCCAACAATAATAAGTGTTATTGCAATTAAAAAAGCAAAAGTTAAATTTAAGCATGTTTGAAACATAACCATTGGCATACGAGCTTTTTTGGTATATGAAATACAAAACTTTGAATAATTATCGATTGATGCTTTAAATCTTTTAAAACTAAATACTGATTGATTAAATGTTTTAACAACTGGCATTCCACGTACATACTCCACTGCTTCATTATTCATATCTTCTAAAGCATCTTGATATTCTTTCATATCTAATTCCATTTGCTTTCCAGTCATTTTCATCATACATAAGAAGCCTAAAACTGTTGGAATTAAGCTTACTAACCCTAAACGATAGTCAAAAACAAATAGCAATATAATCATTACTAAAGGTGTAACAACTGCTTGAATAGAATCTGGTAAATTATGAGCTAAAAGTGTTTCAGTAGCGTTAGAAGATTCGTTAATTATTTTTCTTAGTTTTCCACTACCAAATTTTTCAATATCGCCTAAAGAGATTTTGCTTACATGCTCAAGCATATCTTTTTTCATATTTGCTGATACTCTAAATGCCACAAAGTGCGAACACATTAATGAAGCAAAATAAATAAGCATTGCTAGTAATGCAAACATAAAACACATCCAACCATTTTTCACAATGTTAACGCATAAAGAAAAATCTCCGTTCGCAGCAACTACTTCTTTAATGATTAACCATAAATAAACAAATGGCACTAATGCTAATACTCCACTAATCGCGGAGAATAGCATCGAGAAAACTAGTAAAATCTTACGTTTTCCCATATAAGGAACTAAGTCCTTTAATCCTAACTTCTTTTCCTTCATATTTTCCTCCTTTGGTTAGTAATAACTAACTTTATACTAAAAAAATTGATTAGATGCCTAAAATAATGTCCCAACCAGCTTTAAAGAAATTTTCTAAATCTCTTATATAAATTAGGGCATCTTCTTTAATAAGATCATGACGAACAACCTCAAACATTCCATTAAATAAAGAACTAGCAATAATATGGGCAAAATCATGACGAACATTATTGATTTTTATCCCAGCACTTTTTAAATCATCGATGAAACGAAAAGTATTTTCTGTTTCTATATCAATCATTTCATCAATAAAATATTCATAACTAGAGCCATAACCGCTACAAACTATTAATTTAAAAGCATCAAAATCACTATAGATAATATCTACAATGTTTTTCACTTTAAGATCAACATAGGAATGTAGTTCATTTAATTGGTTTTGGGGAGTGAATGTTGCAAACTCTTGTTGAGCATGTTTAAAATAGGATAAAAGTTTATCTCCAGCATTTTTAACAAGCGCATTAAAGATTTCGTTTTTATCCGCAAAACGATTATATAGTGATCCCGTTGTTAAATTTGCTTTTAGAGCAATATTACGCATTGAAGCATCTAAATAGCCTTTATTTAGAAATTCTTCTTTAGCAACTTCTAATATTTTGCTTTTTACTTCATCATCAATCATAGTCTTTAAGCTCTCCAATAACACTGTTATTTTACTTCTTTTTCTGTATAAGTCAAGTAATTTGATAATTTACCTTTACAAGTTCTTTACATTTATTTACAGCAGCATGAAAGATTTATTCAATCCATAATTCTAATATGTTAGTGTCATTGGAGGAAAAATTATGAAAAAGACAAATAAATATCTATTAACTTTATTATTAGGAATGACATTAGCATCATGTGGAAGTAATAACACTTCTAACTCATCAAAAGTAGAATTTGATACAAGTAAAAACATTACTGTTTATACTCGTGATACCGATAGCGGTACTCGTGATGGTTTCTTTACAAAGATTGGATTAAAAGACGCTGTTAAATCAAATGAGCCTTTAGTTAAAGGCGCTGTCGAAACTAATGGAAATGGTGATATGGTTTTAAAAGTTAAAAATGATGAATATGGTATTGGTTATATTTCCTTATCTTCATTAGAAGAATCATCATTAACTGGATTAAAATATGAAGGCGTTGAACCAAATGAAGATAATGTATTAAATGGAAGTTATGGCTTAACAAGAAACTTCAATTACATTATTCGTAATGAATTTGATAGTGATACTAAAAAAGATATCGTCAATGCTTTTGTGGCTTATATGTCCACTAAAGAAGCAAAAGCCACAATTATTGCTAACTCAGGTATTGTTAAGTTAAATAAAGATGATAAAAGTTGGGATGATATTAAAGCAAATTATCCAATCACCAATCAAGATAACTCAAACATTACCATTAAATTTGGTGGTTCTACTTCTGTTGAAAAGATTGCTAAAGCATTATCACAAGAATTTGCTAGTAAATGTGGTAATTTCAAACCAGAACATAACCATGCTGGATCAGGTGATGCTTATAAATTCACTCAAGGAGAAGAAAAAGATTCTACTAGTAAATTAGATATTGGCTTCTTATCTCGTGAATTAAATAGCAATGAAGTTGCCGCTAGTAACACAAGCGGATTAATATGTATTGATGCAATTGTAGCAGTTGTTAATAATAAAAATTCATTAACTGCAATTAGTGCAAATGAACTTAAAGATATATATACTGGCGTAACTACAAAATGGAATCAACTAATAAAATAGAAATGTCCAAAAATAAAATAAAAAACAAAACCACTTTAGACCAATTCGTTAAAGTGGCTTTTACGTTTATTGCTATGATTTGTGCGTCAGTAATCATAGTAATTGTTGCTTTTATTTTTATTGAAGGATTAAAGCCATTTTTTACTAATTATGAAATAAATGGTATTAATTATCGACCTAGTTTTTTTCCTTTTGTTTTTGGTTTATCTTGGGAAGCCAGTCCTTACCAATATGGTATTGGATTTATTATCATTAACACATTATATGTTACATTATGTAGTTTATTAATTGCCGTTCCAATTTCCGTTCTTACTGCCTTATTTATTGTAAGAATTGCACCAAAATTTTTAAGTAAAGCACTTAATTATGTCATTGAATTATTGGCAAGTATCCCTTCTATTATCTATGGTATTTTTGGTGCTGGCGTTATTACGAATATTGTTAAAAATTTAGCGAATTTATTTAATTATCAAAGTGCTGGTGGAGTATCAACCTTAGCCACTATCATCGTACTTGCCATGATGATTATTCCTACCATTACCTTAATTAGTATAACAAGTATTAAAACTGTTAAAGAAGATTACATTAAAGGATCATTAGCGTTAGGTGCAAGTCCGACTCAAACTAATTTTAAAGTTGTTCTTACTAGTGCAAAATCCGGCATTTTTTCAGGTATTATCCTTGGTGTTGGAAGAGCACTTGGTGAAGCTACCGCAGTAACTATGGTCGCTGGTAACGCTACTAGCGGACCAACATTTAATTTATTTGATATAACAAGAACATTAACTTCAACAATGCTAGCAAATATTAAAGAAACATCAGGATTATCTTATGATATTCGCTTTAGTGTTGGTATATTTTTAATTTTAATTATTTTAATCACTAATTTGATTCTAAATTTTATAAGGAAAAGGATCGGAAATTATGAAAAATAAACGTAAATTTAAAGATTTATTATTACAAATAATCACCTATCTTTTTTCTAGTTTTGGAATAATTATTTTAGGTGCAATATTTGTATTTATATTCGTAAAAGGTGGATCTACTTTATCATTTAATATGATTAAAGGCGATTATTATCAAGAAGTATATAATGTTAAATACGAAAATAAAAATACGATTGATTTAGAATATAAAGAAATTAACAATGCTTTTTATTCTTCGCGTTGGGGTATTGCTTTAAGTGATGGAACTAATAACGCCGGAGAAAATGTTGTTTATGTTTCTTATATTGACGCTTCTTCTCCGATTAAATCCATGAAAAATCAATCTAATAATGAAAGCATTATCTTACAAAAAGGTTATATTGTAACAAAAATTGTTTTAACTGATGAAGAAGATAATATGATTGTCGCTATCAGTAAATATAAAGCGGAAAAAATGATTAATCAAATCAATAAAGGTGTCACTATTGAAGACATGCAACTCACCACTAGCGGTGGAGGTATTAGAGGTTCTCTTATTACCACATTTATCTTAATTGGATTAACTTTAATAATTGCTTTACCAATTGGCATTGGTGGCGCTATTTACTTATCAGAATACGCTAAAAATAATAAATTTACCGCCATAATTCGTACAATGATTGATATGTCTAGTGGTATTCCTTCAGTAGTATTTGGTTTAGTAGGTATGGTCATATTTATTCCATTTATGAATGCCACAATTGGATCAAACGGAACAAGTATTGCTGCTGGTGCTTTAACAATGGCAATTATGCTACTTCCAATTATTATTCGTACTACCGAAGAATCAATAAGAGCAATACCACAAAGCTATCGTCATGCTTCTCTTGCTTTAGGGGCAAGTAAAACACAAACAATATTTAAAGTTGTTATACCTAATGCATTAGG
>ERZ808292.128-NODE-128-length-22676-cov-3.887273_pt1 | contig 22676 bp, 15 predicted proteins | sample MGYA00521275_ERZ808292 | MGnify/ENA primary metagenome ERZ808292 (study PRJEB31516, sample SAMN03275613) | gut metagenome | biome: mammalia-associated habitat; material: feces | host: Papio cynocephalus | place: Kenya | collected 2012-07-26 ... | reverse complement strand
ACATAAAACACCCTTTATCGCAAAATTACCCCATGCAAATCGCGGCGCGACCGACGAAAAACGCCATTTTCGCGTTCTATTTCGTCTGCAATCCGTGATAAACTTTTGCACCAAAAATCACGACACCGTAACAGCCGGGACAAGTCGAAACGACTGTCTTGGACGCTGAGAGGACAAGAAGAAGGCCTTACCCTTTCCGTCACTTGTGGAGAGACACGGCTGGTGCCTCGGTCGTGCCTGGATAGCCCTTGTGGAAACAGGCTGTCCGCCAGTCGCTCCGCTCAGAATATCTTTCCGAACAGGATGTTGATGAAAGTCTTGGTGAGTATCTTGGCGTCGAGCCACCAGCTGCGGTGCTCCAGATAGTAGAGGTCGAGGTCCAGACGGCGCAGCATCTTCGCCATGGTGTCGGTGTAGCCGTTGTAGAGCGTGGCATAGGAGGTCACGCCCGGACGGATCTGGTAGAGGTAGACGTAGCGCGGGTCGTGCTGGATGATCTGGTCGATGTAGAACTTGCGCTCGGGGCGCGGGCCGATGAATGCCATGTCGCCCTTCACCACGTTCCACAGCTGGGGCAGCTCGTCGAGATGGTGCACCCGCAGGAAGTGGCCCACGCGTGTCATGCGCGTGTCGTGCTCATGCTGGTAGAGGGCTGGCCCGTCCTTCTCGGCGTCGACACGCATGCTGCGAAACTTGTAGATGTAGAACGGACGGCCAAACCTGCCGATGCGCTCCTGCTTGAAGATGGCCGGCCCGCCATCCTCACGCCTCACGGCGATGTAGCAAATCAGAAAAAGGGGAGAGAACACCACCAGGGCAACAGAGGCGATGAAAAAGTCCACAATGCGCTTGATGTTGCGCTCCACCTCGTTCATGCCGTCAGGGATGAAGCGCTCGTCTACTGTCGTTTCTGTTAGTTGGGCCATGGATATGCTTAAAGTCTTAACCTATTATTAATGTGTTTTAACTTAAAACGTGTGAAATGAAAACATATTGTATAATAGCTGCAAAAAAGTCGCAAATCAGCCTGCTTGCCTTTGTGAAAGGGTTCTGGCGCGAAGGGGCCAAGCAGCCTGAGGTGGCCCAACTGATACGCGCTCGGAAAAAGCGTGCAAATGCACAAATAAATCGAAAGATGGAAATCAAACGCAATATACATCTGATCCGTAAAGTTTTCGTGAGTTTGCTTCGGTGAGCAAGGGGGCAAGTAGCCTTTGTTGATGGAATACATGACGTATGGTGGGCTTCCGCAGATGGGGCTATAGGCTGAATTTGCAGATTGCGATTGTTATGTGGATACGGCAAATGTTCTATGTGTCTTCTCCTCTGTGTGTTTTTTTAGTGCAGGGATAGACATTATTCTTGATGGTGTCAATAATAAAGTTTAAAAAGAAGAGAGCTGAGAAGTAATTAATCCCATTTCGTTTGCATATTAACTTAGAATCCATTACCTTTGTAGAACCCTGCTTCAAGTAAACAGAAGTGAAGAACATTATAAATTAAGACTACAGAGAAAAATGCGAAAAATATCGGCTGCAGTGTTTGCTGCCATGGTATTAGCCTTGGTCATGTGCTCTTTTGTTACGAAGAGCAGACGTGGTACCTCTCCTCGTGCGGAGGATGCTGAATATCATTTGGTGTTCAGCGATGAGTTCAATCTGCAAGATGGTGCCCAACCCAATCCTAAAGTTTGGTCGCGGAGCGTACGGGGCACATCGAGATGGAACCGCTGGATAAGTTTGTCGTCAGACGTGGTCTTCGTAAGAAATGGAAAACTTGTCTGTCGGGCTATTCCAAACATGAAGGAACAAACAGATACGGCAACGATGTTGACAGGAGCGGTAGATACACGATCTTCTTTTGCTTTCCAATATGGCAAGATAGAAATTCGCATGCGCACAAACATGCAACCAGGAAACTTTCCTGCGGCTTGGCTATTGCCAAAACAGCCAGCATTGCCTCATCCGTATAGTGGCGAGATAGACATTATGGAGTCATACGGCCAAAATCCTAACACCTACCACACGGCGCACTCTTTTTGGACAACCGATGCTAAACAAGCCATGACCCCATGCCATCAGTTCCACGAAAAAGTGGATGTTACGCAATGGCATGTCTATGGGCTGGAGTGGACTAAGGATCAGTTAACGTGGATGGTTGACGGTAAAGTGGTCGGGGTATATAAACGGTTGAACACCAAAAAAGCGCGTAAGGGGTTGCAATGGCCTTACAATCGTCCGTTTTATATCATCTTGAACCAAAGCGTGGGAGACAAGACTTGGGATCAAACTCTGGCAAAAGCCCCCAAACTCAACACTACGTACGAGACAGAGTTTGATTGGGTGAGAGTCTATTCAGTCAGCAAAGAAAAAAAAACGAAATAAAAGTGAACACCCTTCACAGTTTAATATAACCTTCGTATTAGTAAAAAAACTAACGGCAACCTATATGCACAACGATTTGGTGTCTATAATCATGCCTATGCACAACTCCGCTAAGTATGTTGGTGAAGCAATACAATCTGTTGTCAATCAGACATATGATAATTGGGAGCTATTAGTGATAGACGATGCGTCAACGGATAATTCTTGTGATATTGTCAGAGGATATGTGGGGCAAGACCCTAGAGTGCACCTTTTGTTCAATGATAATCATACGGGACATCCCTCCTCGCCGAGAAACCTGGGAGTGAAGTGTGCCAAGGGACGGTTTATAGCGTTTCTAGACAGCGATGACATGTGGTTTCCTGAAAAACTCCAACAGCAGATACCACTTTTTGAGGATGAGAACGTGGCTATCGTCTACTCAAACTATGAGAAGATGAATGAGGATGGCAACCGAGCAAATCGTGTAGTGAAGGCACCGCCTTTTGCCAATTATAATTTGCTCTTGTCGGGCAATGTGATAGGTAATCTTACAGGTGTTTACGATGAAAAAAAAGTTGGGAAAGTGAACTTCCAATATGTTCATCATGAAGATTATGTGTTGTGGCTGTCTATTCTGAAAAGGGGCTTCATAGCGAAGAACACCAATACGACGACTGCTGCTTACAGAATCGTGAGTGGCTCAGTGTCTTCCAACAAGCTTAAGGTGCTGCCCTGGCAGTGGTTTGTGTATCGTAAGGTGGAGCGGTTGGGATTGTTCCGTTCTATCTATCATTTTGTCAATTATGCTTTCAAGGCTTATTTCAAAAGTAAAATTTGAAGCACCTTAGGCTTTCACTCAATGATAGGCACACAAGAAAAGGCATAATGATCACTTTCCATGATATGCCTTTTCTTGGTCTTTTCTGTTGTCTTTATTTGAGTTTTTCGACAATGCGCTGGCTAGCAAGGCCGTCTCCATAGGGGTTGGTAGCTTTGCTCATACGTTCATAAGCCTCTTCGTCCTCAAGAAGGGCAGAGACGTTGTCTATAATCTTATTATAGTCCGTGCCGACAAGTTTGACGGTTCCAGCTTCCAGTGCCTCTGGCCTTTCCGTAGTGTCGCGCATCACGAGGACGGGTTTCCCCAATCCAGGAGCCTCCTCTTGAATGCCACCGCTATCGGTCAGTACAATGCTAGCGTGCTCCATGAGATAGACAAACTCTAAATATTCCAAGGGCTCGATGAAGAATATGTTACCAAGCTCATTCAGGTTTTCGCCAAATACGGTGTGAATGGGTTTGCGAACATTAGGATTCAGGTGCATGGGATAGACGAAGTCCACATTCTCATATTTGTTTTTCAAGTCGCGGATGGCTGTGCATATCTGCATGAACCCCTCTCCGAAATTTTCACGCCTGTGGCCGGTAATCAAGACGAGCTTGCGTGAGTTGGTCAGTCGCTTGATGTCGTATCCTGCTAAAAGCAACCGTTCTTGCAACTGTATGTTCAATTGTGCATCTTCTTTGATGCGGCGAGTGACAAGATGGAGGGCGTCGATGACAGTGTTTCCCGTCACAGTTATCTTCTCTTCGCCCACACCTTCGTGAAGCAAGTTCTTTCGGGAGAGAAGGGTCGGCGCGAAGTGGTAGGTGGCGATGCGCCCTGTTATCTGCCGGTTCATTTCCTCGGGCCACGGACTGTAAATGTTGTTTGTGCGTAAGCCGGCCTCTACATGGCCAACAGGAATCTGCTGATAGAAAGCGGCCAAAGCTGCAGCCATGCTCGTTGTTGTGTCACCGTGAACAAGAACTACGTCTGGTTGTGTGGCTTTGAGCACATCGCGCATCCCTACAAGCACGCGAGCAGTCACATCATAGAGGTCTTGTCCCTGCTTCATGATGTTCAGGTCGTAATCGGGCTTGATATGGAAAATTTCCAATACTTGGTCGAGCATTTCACGATGTTGTCCTGTTACGCACACTTGGGTTTCAAAGATGTCAGGATTGGCTTGGAACTCCTTTACCAATGGAGCCATCTTGATGGCCTCAGGGCGAGTTCCAAATACAAGCATTATTTTCTTCATTGTTGTTAAAGACATTGTTTTTTGATGGTCTCTATGTATTCTCCGGTTTCTAAAGCTGTCGATTGAGGTATAGCTTCGAGATGTGCGTGCCATTCGTTGTATGACCGTGTGACGCATTCCACTGCGGCTACCACATCGTTTTCGTCACGGGTGTCCACTCCTGTTCCGATACCCATGCGATTCAGTTTTTGTTCCAGGAAGGTGTTGCGGCTTGCAATGAGCGGCTTCCTAAAATATATAGCCTCATAAAGTTTGTTTGGCTCAGCATATCTCACATTCTCTTCATCGATGTCATAGGCAGCAAGAAGCACATCGATGTTACTGTAAATGTGTGGCAGGTCAATGGGATTCTTGAATGCTCCATGATATGATATGTTGTCTCCTTGTGGCAGTTGCGACTTGTCGTACTTGGATGCAGCGTAGCCATAGAAGTGAAACTCATGCTGTGGGAAACGCTTTGCAATGACCTTGGCAAAGCGCAGGAGAGAGTCGTAGCGTATGCCGCCGACGAAAGCAAAACGGATGTGCGCAGGGTCGAAAGGACGGGTGGGACTTATCTCTGGTAAAGCCAAGATTCCTTTTGAAAGGTAGTTGGGGGCCATGATAATATGGTCTGGAGCCTTCTTCCCTTGATAATGAAAGTCAATGAAACCTTCTGAGGTCATGAGGGTTAATTGCGCATGCCGGATGATGTGCTTGTCGATACGTTCCAGTATGCTGCGCACGACGTTATTGCTGACATAGGTCTGCGTTAAGTCGCACTCTTCATATACATATCGCTTGCAGGGATTAAGCCAAGAGGCGAACATGGCAACGTCAAGGCCGAGATAATACCAAAGCGAATCTGCTGATTGTGGCGTTTGAAAGAGACGCTTCAAGCCATCGTAGTAAATGGCGATGCGCTTTAGGTAACTCAATGTATTGCTGAACTTCCCTAATATGGTGATAGAATACTGTGTGTTCAGAGTGTCCTCACGCAAAAAGCCATATGCCTTGACCGTGCAACCGCATGCTTCCATTTCTTTTATTCGGCTAATGGAGTGGGCGTCGTTGACAGAGTTGACGATGATGTTGATGTTCATTTGAAATGTTTTTTGTATGTCATGACTTCATCATGTGCGTTCATTTGAAAAGTTTCTCAGAACCTCTCAAAATCCTTATTCGCAAATGGTATCGTGTATGGCGTCAAGGAAGCCATGACCATAAAGCTCGTCAGGCTCCACATAGTTTCCCTCGCCCCATTCGTTCCATGAGCGAAGGAAGAGAATCTTGTGCTCTGGCTTTTTGTCCTTGATGACTTCCAGGGCTTGAAGGATGTGCTTTTTGAAATTGTCAGGTGTGGCATTGATAAACACTCCGTCCATGTTACCAGCGCGCGGACTGCGGTCCCATTGAGGCATGATGTTCGGATAGACGTTTTCCCAACTATCTTCTGGGGCAAAACAATGTTTCATTACCTTGGGATAGTCGAAGCGAAGCGTGTTTAGCTGCGGGAAGATTTTTCGTAGGAAAATCTGTGACAGGCGTTTGTACATTCCTGTGTAAATCATCTCCGCACGTGGACGTCCGAAAGAACAGACTCCATCAAACCCCAGATTCAGGAAGTCGTCATACACACTGGCACTGGACTCCAGGTTCGGCAGTCCTCGCTTGATGCTGCCGTCGGGCATTCGCTTAACGGTCGAGGTGGAATGGCCCATGGCAACGAAATGGACACCCTTAAGGCCATTTTCTTTTGCCCATTTGCGCCAGAGATCCATGAACAGAGTTATTTCCTGAAAGTGGTATGGGTCCCAAATGAGAAATAGCGGCTTCTCATCTACGGTGATGTATCGGTGATCCTTAAAAGCTTTCAGCGCATACTCAAAATGCATTCTGTAATCTTTCTCGCCGAGATACTCTTGCTTGGATATAATAACATTGGAGTCGGCCATGCCCTTCCCACGCTGCCAAGTTTTGGTGGTCCAATCATGATTGGCCCATGCAAGGCAAAACGGAAAATCGGGCTTGCCTGTAGCGAGCACTTCATTAAATGGGCGTTCAAGCAGCATCTTGCCGTTACCACGCCAATAGTGCCAATAAGCAAAACCTTCCACACCTGCTTCACGAGCCAGCTGTGCCTGCTCTTCTCGTACCTCAGGAACACGAAGGTCATAGAACCCCAAGTCGGTTGGGATGCGCGGTTGATGGTGGCCTTTAAACAGAGGCTTCCCTTTGACCACATTATGCCATTCGGTAAATCCTTTCCCCCATACCTTGTCGTTTTCAGGGATGGGATGAAATTGTGGTAAGTAAAATGCTATAACTCTTGCTTTCATGAGTTTTCCTGTTTGATTCTTTTGATGATTTTAGCCGGACAACCAGCAGCTATGCAATAGGCGGGTAAGTCGTGGGTGACGCAACTGTTTGCACCAACGATTGTGCCGTCTCCGATGCTTACTCCTGGCAATACACAAACATTGTTGGCCAGCCAAACGTTATTGCCGATAGTTACTTTCCCTTTCGACAGCAATGCGCGCTCCTGAGGCGCCACTTGGAGGTCTTTCAATGTGTTGGTAGCTCCGTGAGCGTTGTCAGTAATGATGATATTGGTACCCGTAAGCAGGTTGTTGCCAATGGTAATACCACAGATGGCTGTTAAATGAGCATATGCGCCGATGTGGCACCCGTTGCCAATCTTGATTTCTGGTTGTGTGTCCATCTGGGGAAAGATTGTAAGAACAGTTCGCTTGTCTATCTCGCAATGGTCTCCGACGGATACTAAGTCCAAACGATGGGTGCGTTCCATCGGATAACCGAGAACTGAACCATTGCCCCAATGTTTAAAGTGGCGAGCGTGATAGCCCGTGTAGATGTGCACACCGAAAGCGTTGACCTGTTTGATAAGGACAGGAGGAAGGATGAACCCAATTGATTTTCCAATAGCCTCGGCTATGGCTTTAATGATTGCTTTCATGTTTGATATTCTCGTATAGATGGATGATGGTGTCCGTGTAACGTTGTTGCGTGTAATATTCGTTGATCGTTCGTATCGCCCTTTCGCGCATGTCTTGCAGTTTCGCATTACTGGTTTCGCAAACCTGTTTTAGACACTTAGTTAGTTCATCCGTGTTGTGAAAACGAAATCCAATCTCCTTACCGGTGAATTGGAGCCCGTTATCGTATTGTTCCTTTGTCCCAGCCGTGTCACGCCCGATTGTGATGCAACCGCATAGCATTGCCTCGGGTAGGCATCTGCCAAAGCCCTCATGCCGTGATGGAACGATGGTGGCAACGGCATGGCGCATTAAGTGCCCAATGTCTTGGCGTGGGCCGAGGAAGATAGTTTTATTTCTAACGTCTTTCTGCTCCAAATATTGTGCAATATTTTTATAAAAGTCCGTGTCTGTCACAGCCCCGGCAATTGCAAGACCAGGGATTTCAGTGTTGCCGCATTGTGCAAATTTTGTGTAGGCGGTGATTAGTTCCATCAATCCTTTAGTCTCTTCTATGCGCCCTGCATACAGGAAATAGGGACTTGGGGGTAGTGCATGCGTTTCCTTTTCTTCTTCCATGCTGATGCCATTGTAGACCACCATTGACTTGTGGTTGCCTGCTTGATGATGATGCTCTTGGATGGCATGGGTGATGCAAAGTGTGTAGTTTCGTGAGAGCCTTTTGTGGAAAGCCTTGGAACTTGGATAATAGTGGAAATTGAAATCGAGGTCGGCGTATTCTCGGATATGATAAATGTGAGGAACACCAAGCATTCTTGCTACTCTCTCACCCACGTCAACAACGCTCACATTGGTGTGGACAAGCGCAATGTTCTGTGCCTTGACCTGCTCATAAACCTTTTGGACAGCATTGTGTATAAGCCATCGGCGTCCTGCGAGACGAGGGAGAAACAGAATGGCATCAGTGAAGTTTCTACAGTCTGGGTAGGTGTTGTTGCGGTAAGGGACAGCAATGATCTTGACACCCATCTGCCGGAGCGTTGCAGCTACACCTTTTTTGTCTGGTGTGACGACAATAGGGGTATGCCCTTTACGCAACACGCTTTTGATGAGTGTCAGAAAAGACTTCGTGGCGCCACCTAGGAGGTAGGTGTCATTGAGCACATAGAGTATGTTCATGACAGCTCCTCCTTTTTTCCTTGTTCATTTCCTTCCTCTTCGGAGAAGGACTGGTTGTGATGAGCGAGTGCGTAATAGGGAAGGAAATTGCTATACCACAGCGGATAACCACGCACGATGAAGCCCAACAGCGCAAGGATGAATGAACTTGTGGCAGCCTTGCGGTTATAGACTTTGCTCAATGTGGATAAATAGAATGCTAACATCAGTATTGTGCCAATAATGCCATTCTCGTAGATAAATACCTTATAGCCAGAATTGCCAAATTCGGGATTGTCACGTTTTTTGCCAAAAATGACTGCTGAAGACGTGCAAAGCTTCTCGAAGTCGGTATCGAAGTCTTCTGTCACACGGTTGTTGCCTGCTAAATCACCGTCTTCCACTTCCAGGCGGATGAGGATAAGGTCGTGGAGCAGATTCTCTCCGTTGTTGTAAAAGAAAGACCCCGTGACGATAACAGTGATGAGACTGGTCACCATGATAAGTTTCCCAATAAACTGTTTGCCCTGTGTCCAAAGTTTCAAGAAGATGACTATCACATAGATGACATATGCGGCAAGTGAGAATGTAAGCAGTAAGGCGACAAGCAATACGATGTTATACCATTTCTTCCATTTGCCAAACTGTGTGGAGAGCAATAGGGCTACGGCCGTTCCGAGATGTCCTGGTTCGAGAAATACCGAACTGAATCGAGGGAAGAATGCCCATAATGCGCGATCGTCAATCAAGAACAAGAAGTGGTTGGTGTAGGAATAGAGGCCATCACCATAGCTGGCATTGACGCCTGCGAATTGAAATCCCACCAAATAAAGCAGGAATGCTGGGATGGATACTGCTAAAAGGGATCCTGTGACCTTGCAAATAAAGGCCATCAAGTCCTCCATTCGCTCGGGGTTGAGACGGAAGATTGAGTAGAAAATAGCAGTGTGGAATAGGTTTACTATGTATCCGTTGATGTTAGTCTCGCTTGTGATGAGCATGTAGGTGGATATAGCTACGTAGCCCATTACGGGGACCAGGAAATGCTGGTGGGTGAACCTGCACTCTTTGGTAGACTTGGATATCAGTATGGCCGTGCAGACGAGCATGCCCGCTGGCAGAGGGTATAGGTCTCCCAATGGCCATAGGAACCAGGGGTGAAGGGATCCGTAGAATGCCAACAATAAGCCAAGGTAAAAGATAACTTTGGCCAATGCCACTTTGTTAATGGTGTAGATGTCCAGTTTCCTTATGCTCATGCTACGCCTTTCTTCATAATTCGTTTTAAAATCTTGTCGGTAAAGTATGCACGTTCACTTCTGTTCAGCACACAATACCAACTTGCAATCGTAGACACGAGCACGGAAATCAGTCCTGTTATGAGAAAACGGTATTTTACATGCAACAGCAGAATGCACAGGCCACTTGCCGTGCAAGCCAGCACAACCAATGGCAGGAGTGGCATGAGAACATGGGCGATGTAGCTCTTGATGCTCATTCCTGTGGTCAAATGGATGTATGGGATGCGCGATAGAGCGACTAGCAATTCTATAGCGATGTAAATAGCCATTGCTTCGGCTATAGTTCCGCCTCTTATAAAGAGAATGGCGATGATGGCCAGATATGCCAGCTTGGGAGTATACATAACTAAGGTGTAAACCTTGATTTTGCCGATGGCCTGGTTGATGGTGTTCAGTCCAGCAGTCATTTGGTCACAGATGAAGCTGAGAAGCACGGTGTTGCAGAATAGCGTGCAATAGGGTGGCACTTCCTTGAGCCATACCTGGAGAATGGATGGCATCTCAAGCATTAGCGGCACAAGTGTTATGATGAGCAGCATTGTGGAATATTTGCTTTCTTTCTCCGCTAATTCAAACACTTTATGACGATCTTTGGTTCCCTCCGCTTTCATGATTTGAGGGTTTATGGCGTTCAATATGGATGTGGCAACAAACGAAACCGCTCCAAAAATTTGGTAAGCGATGCCGTAGGCCGCATTGATGGTTGTGCCAAAGAAATGGTTGAGGATGATGGCTGTGCCTTGATTGCGTGCCGTGACCGCTCCCATGCTGTACGTGGTCCATCCTGCGAATCCTAATAGTTGGACTATATATATCTTGCCAATATCGTGCCTACTAAACCTTATGGTACATTCTGAAAACTTCAAATAGGCATAGAGAGAAAAAGCAAGCAGGTTAAGAAGTTGAATGCCTGCCAAGATGAACACGTATAATAACAACTTGTCAGCTTGGATATAAAGCAACATGAAGGCCAGTACGAACTTCAATATGGCATCGGCCATCTCTACGATAGAGATGAATACTATATTTTCCCTTGCAATGTAGAGAGCTTTAAAGGGTGCTGTGACAACAGTCATGAAAAGTATGACTACTGTGATGTCATAGACCGACTTTGCGGTGTCAAGACGCTCGGGAGCTATGTTGAGGAAACCGTTCGTCAGCCATCCCTTTATGAGTAACATGATAAGGCTTATAGAGAGGCCTAACACAATGTGTAGGAAGAAACTGTTGATAAAGAATTTCTTCACAAGGTTTGTACGGTGCCTGCCAAAGTAATAGGATACGTAGCGTTGGGTAGTGATGACTAAAGCGTTGGTGATGAAGCCCAGCATTGAAATAACGCCTCCGACGACGGAATAAACGCCGTAGTCGGAGATGCCGATAGCCTCCAATATGATGCGCATGGAGAACAGTGACAGGATCGTTGTCACAACCGCCTTCGCATATTGTACAGAGGTATTAAGAATGATTCGTTTGGTGGGTTCCATCTATGTGAGTTTTTTCTTTAGCCTTTATTGCTTACTCTTGAAAAGCAAGTCTTTAACGCTTAAGAATGCTATGATAAAGAAAGTCAAGAATACCCAAAATGCTACAAATATCATGCGCTTAGGGCCAGAAGGCTTGATGGGTACATTGGCCCCCTTTATTGTTGTGTAGACTGGTGTGTATTGACGCAATTTCGCACGAGCAGCTTCCAACTGGGTGTTCATTGCCGTGTATGTATTGTACTGTAGCTGCATGGTATTTTCCAAGTCTTCAATTTTCGACTTTTCGCTCTCCAGTAAGACATCCTGGTTTGCATCTGCTGTGTTAGCGTAGGTGCGTCTTGTCTTTTCATATTCTCTGCGGGCTTCATTTGTCAGTTTCTCATAATACTCCACATCGCGACGTGCTTTGCTGGTGCGGTACTTGATGATGAAGTCTTGCAAACGTTCTCTCACTGAGTCTGCAAGTATCTGACAGACCAAAGGATCTTGGGCTTTCGTGAATATGGAGATGACTCCGGTTTTTTTATCTACAGCTACACTAATATTTTTACGCATCATTTCAACGACGTTATTGTCTTTCTTGGAAAGATTGTAGGGGTCAAATCCTTTCTTGGCGGAATCTCCCCTTAAGTCATCGTCCGAATTGGGAAAAAACTTTTTAATGCTTTTTGTGATGCTGTTTCCCAATGCCGAGAACCAAGACTGTTTTTGGTAATGGCACATGTAGGCATAAAAGGTCGTGTCTATGGTCTTGTCGGCTGTTGTCACGTGAATATTGAAGAGACTTGTCGCAAAGCCATTGTCTTCCATGAGATCTGGGTAGAGCATCGGGGATATGGCATCTGTACTTTGTACGTTGGACATGTCAAACCCAAAAGATGCGGCAATGGAACTTAGTGCACCGCCAGAGGATACTGGGTTTTCGATTTCCGGGGCCATAGTTGTGCTTGTTGAGTAGGTTCTTGGCACACTAATGATGACAAGTGAAGATAAAATGAGCGCAATGGGCAGGGCTATGAAAAACCATTTTTTCCGCTTGGCTATGCACGCCCATACTTCGCGCAAGTCGATGACATCTTCCTTGTTCTGTTCGTTATTCATGTTGTGAAAAATTTACTTCGACATGTTTGCGATGGTGGCGATCATGGCGGCAATGGAGGCGGCTCCTGTACCCATGCTCATGACCTCAGCGGTGCTCATCTTGCGGTTGATGCGGCTTGGCACGACAATCTCGCAGCCCGGCTGAATCTTGGCTCCCTGCGAGAGCTTGGCCACCATGCCGTTCATGTAGATGACATAGGCGCCACGCTTGCGGGCGTTCTGTGCGAAGCCGCCGGCGGCGTTGATGTAGTATTTGCCGCTCTTTCCCTTCTCGTAGGCCACGGTGTTGGGGTACATCACGGCACCGTTCACCTTGACGGTGGCGGTGTACTGCGGGAGGATGAGGCGGTCACCCTCGCGGAGCACGATGTTGGCGTCGCTGTTGGGGTTGGCGATGGCACGGTCGAGCTCAATGCCCACGGGGAAGGTGTTGGGCACTTGGAACTTCTTGAGCTGTGTGCTGTTGTTCTGTTGCGCCACCTGTTGCACGTTGCTGCTGTTGTTGCTGCTGGCCGCGAGTTCCAGGAGCTGCTGCTGGAGTTGCTCCTGCTGCATGGTGAAGGCGGCCTCCATGCGGGCGCGCTCAGCCTCGTTGGGGCGTCGCTCCAGTCGTGCGCCCTTGATGTAGGCCAGGTCGGTGACGCCGCCGGCAGCATTCAGCAGGTCGGTCAGGCGCATGTTGCGCTTGCTGAGCGTGTAGGTTCCGGCGAACATCACCTCGCCGTCGATGGTGACGTTCTGTTGCTTGGAGTAGGCGGGGCTCTTGCGCACATACACCTCATCGTAGGGCATCAGCGTGAAGCCCGGCTGCCCATCGATGACAAAGCCGTCTTTCAGCGAGAACGAGTAGGTCTTGGCGATGACGCTGTCGGTGTCCAAAGCTTTGGGGTTGCCCACGCGGCGCGCCACGTCAACCTTGACGGTAGACGCAGTCTCCAACAGTCCGCCTGCCTGGAGCACGAAGTCTTCCAGGGTCTCGTTGTCGGCATATTTGTAGATGCCGGGGTATTGCACCTCGCCCTGTATGGTGATGGTGCGCTCGGACAGAGTCTCTTGCTTGCTGGGGATGAAGAGCACGTCGTTCTCCTGCAGGGGAATGTCGGCCACGCGCCCGTCCATGATGCCCGCCACGTCGACACTGATGACCTTCAGCGTGCGGTCGGCCTTCATGCGGTGCATCACGGCATGTGCGGTGAACGCCTCTTCGGTGAGGCCCTCGGCGTGCTGGATGAGCGTGCGCACGCTGTTGATGCTTTCGCCCATCTGGTACATGCCCGGGCGGAAGACGGCGCCCTTGATCTCCACCGTATTCTCGTAGCGGGGCAGGATGGAGTCGACGCTGACGCTGTCGCCGTCGGCTATACGGAAGCTGCTCATGTCAAACTCGTCGACATTGAACACGGCATATTCGCGCCCTGTCTTGCGGTTCACGCGTACACTCTTCTTATAGGCGTCGCCCGTGAAGCCGCCCGCATATTTCAACAGTGTCTGCAGGCTCTCGTTCTTCTTCATCTCATAGTACATGGGACGCTTCACCTTGCCACTGACGTTGACCAGGCAGTCGTAGGCACCCACGGAGATGACGTCTCCGTCGTGCAGGCGGACATTGCCTGTCATCTTGCCGTTGAGGATGTAGTCGTAGATGTCGCACACGCTGATGAGACGGTTGTTGCGGTAGATGCAGATGTTGCGGAGCGTTCCCAGGTCACTGGTTCCTCCCGCCATGTAGAGGGCGTGGAACACGGTGGCGAAGGCTGACAGCGTGTAGGTGCCCGGCGCTTTCACCTCGCCCATGACGTTGATGGTGATGGTGCGTGTCTGTCCGAGTGACAGGTTGATGCGGCTGCTGCGGTAGCGGGCGCCAAGGGTGCTCCTGATGCGAGCTTTGGCCTGGCTGATGCTGAGGCCTCCCACATTGATGGGTCCAAAGTCCTCGATGACAATTTGCCCGTCGGGTGAGACGGTGCAGTTGAATGTCTTTTGTGAGGCGCCATAGACGTCGACCGACACGGCGTCGCCCGGTCCGAGCACGTAGCTTTGCGGCGTGGCGATGTTCATGGAAGGCTCGAAGGTGAGGTCCTTGTTGTTGAAGATGTCGCGACCGAAGACCTTCTTCTTGCCTTTCTCCTGCTCCTCGAGGAGCTGGTTGAGCCATTCGATGGAGTCTTGGCGAGTCATCATGCCCAGTTCCGCCTGCATCTGCAGGAAGTCTTGGTCATCCTCATTGTACTCTTTCTGCCATTCCGTCACCCCTTGCAGGCGTTGACTGCTGTTGGCCTGTCGCTCCTGGTTTTGTGTCAGGGTCTTCTGGCGCATCTCCTCGCGCGTCTTGCCATTGTTGGTGCGGAGGCGATTGTCGTTGTTGTCGACGCTGGCTTGTCCCAGTCCCGTCTGTTTCATCTGTCGCTCATACTTCTTCTTGACGCGGCGTATCTGGTTGATGTCGACGCCACTCTGCATGAGTTTCACCACGATTTGCTGCTGTGAGGATCCTTTTTCGGTTTCGCGCTGGATCATCTCAGCCACCTGACTGTCGGTCATGGACGACTGGGCACTCATGCTCATGGGGCACAATGTGAGGAGCAATATGTAAATGATGAGCTTCTTCATCCTGTCTGTGTGATTATGCTTTGAATGTTTACACCTATATTATATAGTAACTCCCTTTCTGCGCTTTTATTGCCAACCGAGTGTCATAAAAAGTCAAAAAGAAGGCATACTAACTGCAAAGTTACAACAAAAAGGACACATGACAAAACAAAATCTCTCCTAACTAAGTGTCGCGGGGAATGCCCATGCGCAAGAAAGCCCTGGCTTCACGCTGGAAACCAGGGCTCTCAGATGATGTGTGAACAGGTCGTTGGCCTTATGTGTTGTCACCTGACGAACTTGCAGGCGGCGGTGCTGCCACGCTCGCTGATGGCTTTGGCCACGTAGCAGCCAGGCTGCAGTGTTGACACGGGGATGACACCCAGTCCACCGTTCATGTTGGCCACGACGGTGGCCACTTTCTGTCCACCGATGGTGAAGATCTCCACGGTGGCCTTGTTGTCTTGCCCGTGCAGGAAGAGCTGCCCGGATGCGTAGCTCAAGGTCATCTTGCCGTATGTGCTGACCGTGTTGCGCTCGATGCCTGTCGGCGTCTGGTGCGCCACAAACTCGTTGTAGCTCGTGAGGATGTTCTTCTTGCCGATGGTGGGATGGCTCATGAGGTAGATGTCGTTGCCACCGTCAGTGTAACGTCCCACGGTGTGGTAAGCGTCGTGGGCAGGGTAGGTGAGGCTGTCGGTCCAGCTCATGTCGGCTGCTGAGAGAGCCACGGATCCTCCATCGTCGGCCAACTTGAAGGAGGCATGAAGCTCACGCTGGTTGTCGCGCTTGTCACACCACACCACGAGGTATCCGTGGGCCGGGATGACGGTTGTCGCGGTGGACTCACCTTTGCTGAGTTGGCACTTTTGCAACTTCTGGATATTGTCGCTGATATACATGCCTTCCACATCTATCGGTTCCGCGGTGGTGTTGTAGAGCTCCACCCAGTCGCCCTTCTTGCCATAGTCGTTGACATAGGTGTCGTTGGCGGCGCTGACCTCGTTGATGCGCACGGGCGTGAAGCCCTCCTTGAGCGCGTCAGCGATAGGCTCGTAGTCGGCCATGAGGTTGAACTGCCCAGTGGGCATCTCGATCTCCGGATTGGTGGAGTAGTAGCTGGATGAGCCAGCCGTTCCCATCGTAGTGTAGAGCGTGGCGTCCCAATAGATGTCGGAGCTTGCCGCGCTGTTGTTGTGCACCTCGACGGCAATGACGTTGGTGCCTTTTCTGAAGAGGCTCGCGCTGAGATCTATGGTGCCTGCGTCGGGGTTGCCTGCGGCGTAGGTGTCGCTGAAGGTGTTGTAGCCCGAGCCAGTCACGTTGTGGCGTCCGGCCTCCGTGCCGTTCACGTAGATGATGAAACCGTCATCCACCTTGTATTCGAGCTTGAAGGCATCGCCCGCTGACGGAGCGCCTGACAGGATGATGTTGCGGCGGAAGTAGTAGGTGGGCCGCTTGTTGCTGGCGTCGTTGCCGTAGCTGATGGTGGTCTTGAGCCCATCCTTGCCATATCCCAGTGGGGCGTATCCGTTTTTCCATCCTGTCGTTTTGTAGTCGGCGCTTGTCCAGTCGGTGCCGTCGAGGCTGCCTTGGTCATAGTAGGGCCACAATGCTCCCGTCTTGAAGATGGCCCTCATGGAAGCGTTCTTGTCCCTCCATCCGCGGAAGGTGTAACCTGCGGGTGCCTCCGCCTTCAGCGTGACAGGAGCGAAGAGGTGCCCGTTGAAGTAGCCTGTCGGCACCTCGATGCCGTTGATATAGATGCTGGCACCGGCTACCGAACTGCTGAGCGTGGCTGTCTGCGCGTCGGAAGCGCTGAGCCCCAGGTCGCTGTATTTGCAAAGGGCGCTGGTGGCTGTGGAGAGACGGCTGGCCAGCTTGTTCTTCATCCAGTCGGACGTGTTGTAGGGGCTTTCGTTGTTGAGTGCCATCTGTGGGCCACTGATGGCCGTCAGCGAGTCGATGATCTCCGAGCAGCGGCTGGCCTCGAAGACACTGCCGCCCATGAGGCAGTAAGTGTCTATGAAGCGCTTCTTGAATGTGGCGTTTTGCAGCATGTTCTTGAAGATGGTCACCATCTTGATCTCGGCAGTGATGCGGTCCACGGGACTGTCATACAGCTTGTCGAATGTCCAGGTCTGACGGCTCATGAAGGAGTTGATGGCGTTGTCGTCGGCCAGTGTGCCGTCAAGGTCGAAGGTGACGAAGCGGAAGCGTCCGTCGGGGCGCTGGCGGAATCCCTTGATGTTGTTTTGTGGCCAGTCGTTGCCGCCCAGGTAGAACTCCATGGCCATGTAGTTGACATACTCGTCGATGTCCACCAGCCTGTTGATTTCCTCATAGGTGGCCTCGTCTGCTGCGTTGGCCGAGAGCGCATACCAGGTGTTGAACGCCTCGTCGGTTCCACACATCTGCACATAGCCAGAGTCGGGGCTCATCTCAAACTGGTCGATCATGTCGTCGTCCAAGCCATAGTTGGCATAGACAAAGTGCTTGTTGTTGGGCTCGCGCACGTTGAGCACGCCGATGTATTGCCCGTTGACAAACTCGTGTACTGGCTGATAACTTTGCCCGTCGATGTCAATGCCCGAGGTCTGTATGATGGTCTGCAGGGCAGGGTCCTTGATGCGGCACTGTGTGTCGTTGCCGCCGTTGCGTATCTGCAGCGTCCGGTTGCGGATGTAGGGCTTGGCCGTGAAGAAGGGGTAGTTGAGGTTCTTGTTGCCGCCATACTCCTTGGAGCCCTTGAGCTTGAAGGAGTGGGGCGTGTAGGCGCGGCTCCATCCACCGCACATCTGGAAGTCGACGTCTTGGTTGATGCCCATCTCGTTGTTAGTGGTGATCCACGAGAGGTTGGCGGGGCGCTCCCAGTCCATGTTCCAGTTGCAGGCGGTCGACTGTCCGTTGCCGCGGCGTCCGTTGGTGCCGCGCACGTAGACACCGAGGCTGTCATCGTAGAGGAACCTGGGATCCATCACCACGCTGACGATGGGGAGGGCGTAGTCCTTATCCTTATATATATAGGAGCGCGTAGTGACGGCGCTTGCCAGTTTGCCACTCTCGAAGAGGCGGAAGCGGAGGTTCTCCGTCTTGTCGATGGTGAAGACACCGTCTGCCGATGTCTCTCCGTTGGTGAGCGTGGGCAGCGTTCCGTCTTGTGTGTAGCGCAGTGTGGTGCCCGCGGGGATGGTGACGCGCACCTCGAAGGGACTGGTGAACAGGCGCGAGTCGGTGTCGACAGCCGGTGCGGCCAGTTGCTCAGTGGCAAACTCGGCAGTGCTGTTGCTCGCGCCAGGTGTCGGCGTGGCCGTCAGGCCCCATGTGTCGCCCCCGTCGGTGGTGCGGGCGTAGCTGATGCGCTCCATGCCTTCAGGATAGCTGGCTTGCGCCAGGATCTCGCCGTTGGCATTGCTGATATAGAGGTTGCCGCCGTCCATGTCAAGTTTGAAGGTGGCCTGGTTGGTGTTGATGTCGTTGCTGTCAAACCACACCGTCTTGTATCCGTGCGCAGGCACAGCGCCGATGGTGCTGGGGGTGTACCACTGGCGCAGGCTGGTTGCGTCGCCGCTGAAGTAGAGGCCTCCCAGCTCCACGGCCTTGTCGGTGGGGTTGTAGAGCTCCACCCAACCGTCGAAGTTGAAGGCGGGTGACACATACTGGTCGACGTTGGCGGCCATCACCTCGTTGATGATGATGGATCCGACCGAGGCTTGATTGTGCTCCACGGTAAAGGTGGCCGTCCCCACGACACCCGACCCGTCGGTGGCTTCGGCGGCGATGGTCACCTCGCCCTCATCCAGTGCGGTCACCACGCCTTTGGCGTCCACTGTGGCCACATCGGTGTTGCTGCTGGTCCATTCGAGCTTCTTGATGGTGGCTTCGGCAGGCGTGATGGTGGCTGCCAACTGACGCGTCTCGCCTACGACGAGCGTGCCGCCGCCCGGTGTAAGCGCGATGGACGTGACGGGCGTCACCTCGCCGTAGTATTCCAGCTTGAAGTTGTCGAAGAGGCACCAGTTGTTGTTCATGAAGGTCTCGTTCTTGAGTCCGATGACGAGATCGCCCCCCTGATGGTCAAATTCCATCATGTTCTGGTAGGCTCCTCGTGAGAAAGCCTCGGTGCCGCTTTCCATCGAGTTGGGGAACCATACCTGTGGTGAGGCCCACCAGGGTGACCATGTGCCAGAGGAAAAGTCGGTCGATGACGACCAGCTGTATACGCTGGCGAGCTTCTGCTGGCTGTTGCCAGCATACATGTATCCGGTGATGTCCTCCGTCCCGTTGAGGTAGGCTTGGTAGCCATTGTCATTGTCACGACAACGGAAGTAGGCGTTGACGCTCATGCGGTAATGGCCCTGCGGGAGGCCGCTCACCGTCTGGTGAAAGTCGAATGTGCCGTTCCAGAACTCCATGGCCTCGCAAGCCACGCCTCGTCCGCCGGCTGAGGCTTGGTATGTCCAGCCGCCGAGCGTGTTGCCATCAAACCCCGGGTTGGTGACATACTGGTCGGTAACGTCAATCCATTGTTTGTCGGCTGAGGCGGGTAGGGCCACCGTGAACAAGGCGGCACAAGCCATGCTGGCAAGTAAATGATGTTTCATATTTATAAGGTAATATATTGTTTCGCTAAGGGCAAAATTACAAAAAACATTCGTACCCACATGGCATCTTGGAGTTTTTTTGCAAAAATGTTACTAAAAAGTTTGGCGTAAAGAAAAAGTTGTATAACTTTGCAAGTTGTAATGGTCTGTGCCGGGCGAGGTGCTGGCCATGACAGGTGCCATGATTGCGCCAACCAGCCCAACAGCTGACATAACAACGGGGTTGACTGGATTTGACAGCAGACGAAATGGTATGTAAGCACGCGGAGCCTCGATGGCTAGCTCCTAAATCTGAGTGATCAAAAATTTAATTGGCGAAAACAACTACGCTCTCGCTGCCTAATCGAAGTACAGTAGATTACTGGCTTAATCCCGTCACCAGGTGATGGGACGAGACATCGCTCAGGAGCTCTTTTTCCGAACCATCCTGATCAAGCGGTGCAGATCACGTCGGAAATAACCTGTGGCGGCCTCGCGCTGCGGGCGAAATTTTAGAGGATAAGGCGACAGTTGGTGGTCCGGGTCTTGCTGTCGCACGAAAACCGAAGGCCGGAATAAGCGTGTAGAAAGCGTATGGTTTCCCTGTTTGGACGCGGGTTCGACTCCCGCCAGCTCCACTCCCGCCATGCGAAAGCCCGCCAAGACGATGTCTTGGCGGGCTTTCGCGTTGTGTTAGTCTTATCTTGCTTTCAGGTGGGCGCGCCCTTCTTGGTGCGCGGAAACGACGCTCTTGGCCGGTTGCTCTTAAGGTGGATTCTATAAATTACCACCATAACGATATAAAAAACAGTGGATTGCGTTTTGCCATCTTTTGGTCTATTTTTGGCCCATTCTGTCAGCTCGTTCGGTCACATTGCCCGCTATGCTCCCTCACGCGCTAACGAAATGACCTCAAAAAGAGCCTCAAAATCTGACAAAGCTAATTTATGGAACCCACCTTAAGCCGTCGCTTAGAAGTTGGCGGCTTGCAACTCGAAGTAGCTCTGCGGGTGAGCACAGACGGGGCACACCTTGGGAGCCTGCTTGCCCACCACCACATGGCCACAGTTGCGGCATACCCAAATGGCGTCGCCGTCGCGGCTGAAGACCAACGCATCCTCGATGTTTTGCAGCAGCTTGCGGTAGCGCTCCTCGTGGTGCTTCTCGATGGCTCCTACGCCACGGAACTTGGCGGCAATCTCCGGGAATCCCTCTTCTTCGGCCTCTTGCGCCATGCGGTCGTACATGTCGGTCCACTCATAGTTCTCGCCCTCTGCGGCAGCCTTCAGGTTCTCGCGTGTGGAGCGAATGGTGCCGCCCTCGAGCAGTTTGAACCACATCTTGGCGTGTTCCTTCTCATTGTTGGCCGTCTCCTCAAAGATGGCGGCTATCTGCTCGTACCCGTCCTTGCGGGCCTTTGATGCGAAGTATGTGTACTTGTTGCGTGCCTGGCTCTCGCCTGCAAAAGCCTCCTGCAAATTCTTCTCGGTCTTGGTTCCTTTCAAGTCTTTCATAATGTCTTGTATTTGATATTTGTAATTATTACAATTTTGTTCACGCTGCAAAGATAGCTTATTTGCTTCATTTCTGCAAGTGTCTTAGCGTTTTTTAACAATGTTTTTTGTCCACCTCTTATATATGCGGAAGGTGTTTGCCGGCTGTGCCAAAACCTCGGGAAATGACAAGACGCACGTGATGAGGCGGATGGATTATCCCCGGTCAACCGAAATTGAGTGGAATGTTGTGTGCCCGAGTTTCGTGGAGATGTGCGAAGAAGAGGAAGTTGCGTCTATGTTTGCGCGTAGTTGTATTATATTATAAGATATAATATATAATACATGAGTAGTTAACCCGTAAATTAAGCTATATTCGTTTGTATGGAATATTGTGTAGTGGAAGTGCTAAAATATCTTATATTATAGCTAAAATTTTGTCGAATTGCCTGTAATTACTTATCTTTGCATCGTAAAACAAAGGGAACAATTATGGAACAGAAGAATAAAATTATCATCTTTTCGAATATCAAGGGCGGTGTGGGGAAGACTACACTTTGCAGTCTTTTTGCCACCTATCTGGCAGAACAGGGCGAGCCTGTCGCCGTGCTCGATGCCGACTTGCAGCAGTCGCTCTTCCGCCACCGTGTGCGTGAGGAGAAGGCTGACCCTGAGCAAAAGGCACCCTGGCAGATTACGCCCCTCGACACCACCGACATCAAGAAGGTCAACAAGGTGATGAAGGAGTTGAAGAAATTGCCTGGTAACGTGCTCATCGACTGCCCTGGTAACCTCAACGACAAGAGCCTCGCGGCCGTCTATGCGGCAGCCGACGTGGCTGTCATCCCCATGTCGTTTGACCCCGACACCGTGGACGCCACTGGCATTTTTCTCAAGGCGCTCAAGAGTATTTCGGGGTGCGACATGGTCTTTGTCCCCAATCGCATCAATGATCACGAGGGCAAGGCTGAGGAACGCAAACAGCGTGCGCAGACGGTGAACATTTTGGAACTGGTGGGAACCGTCGTGCCCCGCATCAAGCAAGGCGTGGCCATCAAGCGCTATTCCACCCTTTATCCCCTGGAGACTAAGCAGAAGAAAATCGTGGCCACCACTTTTGAGGCCATTGCAGGTGCTATCAAGTAGAAATAGGAGGAAACGATATGGCAAACAAGAGACCTGTGATCGATAATCCGTTGGAGGATATGGATATTACCAACATCGTGAGAAGCATCACCAGTGAGGGGGTGGACGCCCCTGCCAAGTCGCAGGACGACGAGGCGGAAAGTCAGGCACCCGCTCCGAAGCAGAAGGCGGCCAAGCGGCCGGCCAAGGCGGGGCGTAGCATCTCAAAAGCCTTCTCGGATCAGCTCATCAACAACTACCTACGCTATGACAAGAGCTCGGAAAAAGGCAAGCCCATCTATGTGTCGAGCGACCTGGTGGAGCGCCTGCAGGTGATCAGCGAAAAATACTACAAGCGCCTCTCGGCCCGCGCTATCACCCAGGCTCTCCTGGAGACCTTCTTCAACGATTTCGATGGAGAGGAAACCGTCGACGAGTTCATGCGCCGCATCC
>ERZ808292.126-NODE-126-length-23038-cov-4.613540_pt1 | contig 23038 bp, 15 predicted proteins | sample MGYA00521275_ERZ808292 | MGnify/ENA primary metagenome ERZ808292 (study PRJEB31516, sample SAMN03275613) | gut metagenome | biome: mammalia-associated habitat; material: feces | host: Papio cynocephalus | place: Kenya | collected 2012-07-26 ... | reverse complement strand
CTTCATGCTCATCCGCAGCAACCGCCAGTACAAGCGCAAGCAGGAGGCCACCAAGAGGGAGGACGACAGCTTCCGCCTGATGATGCGCACACGCGACCCTGAACTGGTGTGGGAGATGCTGCGCAACCATGTGCGCAACACCCAGTCGAAGGTGTGCCGCTTCGCCCTCGAACAGTATAACGCCGTGCTCGACGGCTTCAGCATGGAGAACGTCAAGACGCTCCGCACCAGCGACCGATCGCTGCGCAAGGAGCTCGACATACTCAAGAAGTATCGCCGTCAGGAGATGCTCGGCCTGAAGCGGTCGCCCATGGAGATTGCCGTGGAGCGCAACACGTGGTTCCACGTGGGTGCCAATGCCGACCAGCAGTATGTCTACACGTTGCGACGCATGCTCCAGCCCATCAAGGAGCATGTCGACAACAACTTCAATCCCGTCCCTGCCGCCTATGTGAGCGAGTATGAGCCCGTGCGGCGCAGGGTCAACGAACTCATGAAGATGACTTGTGAGGCCATCGAGACCAACCGCTATGAGCAGTATCGCAGCGTACTGGCTGAGGCCGATATGTGCAAGGACAACCTCTCGGTGATTCGCAAGGTGCACATCAACCGCATGCAGCAGAGCCACTCCAACAAGACGATGCAGGTCGACATGGTCTACCTCAATCTCCTCCAGGAGACCCAGCAGTTGCTGAGCGTCATGCGCCACCAGCTCCGCTCGGCCAAGAAGTTCATGGAGGAGTAGGGCGAAAGGCCTTCCGTCCATGCCGTCATATTCCAAAAAAAGCTGATTGCCGACACATGGTGTCCGGTAATCAGCTTTCTCATGTTGTGGCGCCCTTCACTGTTGTGGCGCCTGTCGTGTTTGCATTGTTATGCCTTCTTGACATTTTTCTCGGCCAAAGCAGCGCGGCGGCTGCCCAGGATCATGGAGATTTTGCTCTCTGCCTGGCGGTTGGCCATCTCGTTCATAGTGGTGAGTTTGTCGTTCATGTTACAATCTTTTATCCTTAAAAAACAGTCGCAAAGTTAAGCACCGCTGGCCAAAATCTTACTTTCCTTTCCCTAAAATTTTCCATCCGCCCCATTTCCTTGATGTATGTCAAAATCTGCCATTGACCTATGTCAATTTGCTGTTTTTGCCGAAAAATCTACGGATGGCATCGCTCTTGATGCAGGTCAAGAAATGATGCGGTTTCAGTTTTTAGGCTTTCGTTTCGTTGGCAGTCACGTTATGTATTGCTACCTTTGCACTCCGCTTTCAGAAGGAGCGCTTGCTGGCAACCCGGTTTTCGGGCTTCTATTGCTTTCAGGGAGTTGCGCTTTGCAGCCTTGGCTGGCGGTCTTTCTTCGACAGGCGGATACCGACAACATTATTAACGAAAGGACAAGAAGATATGATTTACGTAGGTTTCACAGCCATTGTCATGTCCGTGCTCTGCACGATGGGCATCCTGTTTGGCAAGATTGATCTCGGCAAGTAAGCCGATTTCAATCTTTTTTAGTTTCCTCCGTTTCCGTTTTCTGGGCTCGCCCGACAAAGTATTCTGTCCGATTCCGTTTCATCCTCCCAATTCTTATCACCTATGGATTATCTTCCTCATGACCCTGCCATCCTGGTTTCGAGCATCAACCTCTATCTCCGCGACGAGATATACGACACGTTGGAGTCTCTCTGCTATGCCTACGGGCGCGACCCCGAGGAGCTGAAGGCCTATCTGCAGGCCAACGGTTACCGTTACGATGAGGCCCAGCGACAGTTTAAGGAGGGGCTATGAATGTGCTTCGCCAGATATGGAGGCTCTTATCGAGGGCTGAGCGTCAGCAAGTGAGTAAGTAACGTGGCTATACGACCGGGCAAGGTGGCGCCATGAGCCGAAGAGAGGCCAAAGGATGGCAAAACGCAGCCCTCCTCATCGTTCCTGTTTTTTTGTGGTGGTAGGTTTATGCAACCCACCTGAAGGAGGCCTGACGGTCACGCTGCCCTCCGGCACCAGTCGTTTCGTCGTGACCCCTTTCTCTTCGCCGTGAAGCCAGGGGGATGGGTAGCATTTTGTCACGATTGTAACAAAAACCTAATCTTTTTGTTGGCATTATTCAATTACTTTTTGTAATTTTGCCACCACAAAAATTGTTACGACTATGTGTGGAATAGTAGGATACATCGGGCATCGCAATGCCTATGACATTTTGGTGAAAGGTCTTCACCGATTGGAGTACCGCGGTTACGACTCGGCCGGCGTGGCCCTCATCAACGCCGCCGACGAGCTGCATGTCTACAAGGCCAAGGGCAAGGTGAGCGACCTGGAGGCGGCTGCCGCCGGCAAGGACTGCTCGGGCACCGTGGGCATCGCCCACACCCGCTGGGCCACCCACGGTGAGCCCTCGGTGCGCAACGCCCACCCTCATGTCTCTGAGTCGGGCAACCTGGTGATTGTCCACAATGGCATCATCGAGAATTTCGCCCTGCTTCGCGACCAGCTCACTGAGCGCGGCTACCACTTCCATAGCGACACCGACACCGAGGTGCTCGTCTATCTCATCGAGTATGCGCAGCAGACCCACCACTGCCATCTGGCCGAGGCCGTGCGCCTGGCCCTGCAGAAGTGCATCGGCGCTTACGCCATCGCCGTGCTCGACCGTCGCGACCCCCACACGCTGGTGGCCGCGCGCAAGGGCTCGCCCATGGTCATCGGCATCGGGCAAGACAACAGCGAGTTTTTCATCGCCTCCGACGCTACCCCCATCGCCGAGTACACCAAGGATGTGGTCTATGTCGACGACGAGCAGATAGCCGTCTGCCGTCCCGGCCATCCGCTCCAGATCACCGACCTCAGGAACCAGCCCGTCGACGTGGCGGTCAAGCAGATCGACATGGATCTTGACATGCTCGACAAGGGCGGCTTCCCCCACTACATGCTCAAGGAGATCTTCGACCAGCCCCATTGCCTGCGCGACTGCATGCGTGGCCGTCTCTTCGCCGAGGACGATATGGGCGGCAACGCGGCCTACGACCCTGCCTCTGGCTATGCCGACCCCAATGTGCACAATGATGTAGTGCTCAGCGCCGTGCGCAACAACCGCGAGCGCCTGCTCTCGGCCACTCGCTTCATCATCGTGGCCTGCGGCACGTCGTGGCACGCCGGCCTCATCGGCAAGCAGCTCATCGAGCACTACTGCAAGATTCCCGTGGAGGTCGACTACGCCTCCGAGTTCCGCTATCGCGATCCGGTCATCTATCCCACCGACGTGGTGATAGCCATCTCGCAGAGCGGCGAGACCGCCGACACGCTGGCCGCCATCCAGCTGGCCAAGGAGCGCGGGGCCTGCATCTTCGGCATCGTCAACGCCGTAGGCTCCTCCATCGCCCGCGAGACCGACACCGGCATCTACATACACGTCGGGCCGGAGATAGGCGTGGCCTCCACCAAGGCCTTCACCGGACAGCTCACCTGTCTCATCCTCCTGGCGCTGGCGCTCGGACACACCAAGGGCACCATCGACGAGCGCGAGTATGTGGACATGATCCATGAGCTCAACGCCATACCCGAGAAGATTGAGGAGGTGCTCCGCCACAACGACGAGATACAGCTCCTGGCCAAGACCTACACCTACGCCACCAACTTCCTCTACCTCGGGCGCGGCTGGAACTATCCCGTGGCGCTCGAGGGAGCCTTGAAACTCAAGGAGATATCCTACATCCACGCCGAGGGCTATCCCGCCGCCGAGATGAAGCACGGTCCCATCGCACTGGTCGACAACATGATGCCCTGTCTCTTTGTGGCCACCCACCACAAGGGCTATGAGAAGATTATCTCCAACATGCAGGAGGTCAAGGCGCGTGGCGGACGCATCATCGCCATCGCCTCGGCACACGACGACGAGGTGCGCAAGATTGCCGATGCGGTCATCGAGATACCCGACACGCTGGCTCCCCTGGCACCGCTGCTCTCCGTCATACCCCTCCAGCTGCTCGCCTACCACATCGCTGTGGAAAAGGGGCTCAACGTCGATATGCCGCGCAACCTCGCCAAGAGTGTCACCGTGGAGTGATGCGACAGTACGAAATCATACCAAACCATCCTGAATATGAACTATTTTATTATCATAAACGACGCTCAGCAAGGACCGTTCTCCGTCGCTGAGCTGCAACAGCGAGGCATCAGCTCTGAGACGCTGGTGTGGGCTGAGGGCATGGCCGAGTGGACACCCGCATGGCAGGTCGAAGAACTTCGCCCCCTCTTCTACAAGCAGACGGCTGGCGCTGCGGTGCCGCCCCCTCCCCCCATTGGCCATGGAGCCGGCGCGCAGGAGGCACAGCCCGGTGCACCGGTGCCGCCGCAGGCACCGCCAGCGGGCGACAGCGCAGTGCAGGACCAGGCCGCCCCGACGCTGGCCAAGCCGCGCCGCAACGGGCGCTGGGCCATCATCGTGCTGGTGGTCGTGGCCGCTGTGCTGGCCTTCACCAATCCCTCGGAGAGGGCACACAAGCGGGCCATCCTCTCCAATATCACCAATGGCATCAGCCAGCTGACCACCAATGGTGACAACTCGGTCTTCGCACAGGGCTTGGGAGCCATCGGAAGCATGTTTGCCAATGGTGTGGTGCAGGTGGTGCTCGACCAAAACCTGGAATATCACAACTATCTGTTCTTCTCCACCACCACGCTCCGCATCGGTGGTGAGGACGTGCGCGCATCGTTTGGCATCCTCGGCAACGTGTTCACAGCCGATGAGAATGAGGTGGCCCGTGACTTGGAGAAGGCTATCTCTCATGACGAAAGCAGCGACGGTGCGGCATCATCGGATGCCGCAGACGACGATACCGCTCAGAATCCCGACCAGGATGTGCAGGTGCAGAGCCATGAGCAAGACACCACGCTGACCGACGGAACCGGACGTGCCATCGGGCGCGCCGCGGTGAAGGTGGTGACCAAGACGTTCAAGCAGAAGGTGAACGAAGCCACCGACAGCACCACGTCGAGTGCCATCGGGCAGGTCATCGACGAGATAGAGAAGATGCTCGGGGTGAACTGACGCGCGCCCGCCATAAGAGACGACCGGGATGCCTCTCCCTTTGGATGGGAGGCGTCCCGGTCGTTTGCGTTGTTTGGATGTAGGGGCGTGGGTGCTTACCTGACCGACACGAAGTCGCCCTCGATCTCCACATATCCGTAGAGGCACGATGCGGGCAGCGTGCACAGGTCGCCTTCGAAGTGGTCGCGGCTGAGATATACCTCTTGCCACATCTGCTTCCCGGCTACCATCTTTGGTCCGGCCAACCGCCTTCCGAACTTGACGCGAAGACCGTCGCAGCGGAAGCCGGGGGCGGGCACCACCTTCACGGTGAGCGGTTTGCCACTGCCGGTGGCAAAGGCGTTGAGCGTCTGTCCAGTGGCCGTCACGACGGTGCCGTTGCGGCTGGCGGCGGTCACGCTGGCCATGTCGGTTGTGATATCCGGGTTGTCGGTGTCAGCGACGCTGCAGGTGTCGGAGATGCGCGGCTCAGGGTCGTCGTCCACGACGATGTCGTCGACATAAGCCACCCAGTCGGCCGTCATCTTGTGGGGCGACTCGGCGTCGGGCACGACGACCAGGCTGTGGATGTCCACGCCATTGGCACTCTTCACGGGGAACACCGCGTCGTCCCAACTGTCGTGTGACAGGTCGTTGACCGCATAAGCCCAGAACTGCTCCACCTCGGCACTCTGTCCCTGCCGGTCGTGACGCTTGCCCAGGCCGACGAGCATCACGCGCCCCCCCTGCGGGCGGTGGATGAGCACGTGCACCACCTTGCCTTGTGGCGTGAGGGCGAAGGGCTCCGTGAGGTCGATGCGCACCCCGTGGATGTTCGAGGCCCAGCGCGACCGCCTGAAGGCCACCACGCTGTCTGACTCGTTGCCGTCGCGGTCGGGGTTGGCACAGATGGCGGCCTGGCCCTTGAGCCGTCCGTCGCGGAAGGGCGACTGTTCCCAGCGGTCGTAGACACCGATGGCGCGATAGTCCTTCTGCTCGAAACTGATGGTCTGCGCCGTGGCCGGCAGGGCGCAGAGGAGGGATAGGAAGAGGGTGATATGCTTTTTCATGATGCGTGTGTCTTGGGTGAGTGAGTTAGTAGACCGCCACCTTCTGCAGCAGGGGGCACGCCTTGCTGTCGTCGATGACGATGCGGAGAGCCCGGGCGCTGATGCCCTGGCCGTAGCTGTGGACCGTGCTGCCGTTGAGGGGGACGATGCGCCGGTAGCCGATGGTCGTGGTCTGGCAGCCCTGTGCCACGCGGCGGAACGTCTGTCCGTCGGTCGAGACCTCGATGTGGAAACCCCTGACCCGTTGTCCGCGCTCGATGTGCTCCATGAGATCCACGTAGCGCAGGGTCTGTGGGCGTCGCCAGGTGAGCGTCAGGGAGGCGCGCGTCACGCTGTCGTCGGTGGCCCAGTAGGTCGATGTCTTGCCGTCGGTGAGATGGTGCGTGCCGTAGTCGCGGTGCCGCCCCGCCTGCCGTGTGTTGGAGGCTGTGGCCGTGGCCTGGCGCGCCAGGTCGCGCCCCAACCGCAGGCGCAGGAGCTGGCCCATCCGTGCCAGCGTGTCCACGTCGGCCTGGGGCAGGCGGCCGTCAGGGCCCGGCGGACAGTTGAGGATGAGGGTGGCGTTGCGCCCCACGGTCTCGAGGTACATCTGGAAGAGGCGCTCGCCCGACAGGGGCTGCTCGCCCTTGTGCCAGAACCAGCCGCGGTTGGTCAGGCGGGCATCGCTCTCGCCCGCCTCCCAGGCCCATCCGTTCTCGGTGCCGTACATGCCGTTGTTCTCGGGCGCGTAGCCCACTTCCTCCGTCGACCAGTTGGTCTCGCCGGCCCATCCCTCCTCGTTGCCTATCCAGCGTGCCTCGCCGCCCACGCCCCAGAGGATGATGTCGGGGCAAGCCTTGTGGATGGAGTCGCGCAGGTTGGGGATATCATAATAGGTGGAGCGGTCCACGGAGACGGTGGTGTTGCGACCGCCGTAGTAGCCGTCGCCGCCGTTGGCCCCGTCAAACCACATCTCAAACTGGTCGCTGCCGTACCGTGCCAGCTCGGCACACTGGCGCAGGAAGACGTCGTCGACATATCGGTCAGTGCCGTAGTGTATGTTGTTGCGGTCCCAGGGCGAGACATAGAAGCCATACTTCATGTGTAGCTGGCGAGCCGCCCGTGCGAAGTCGCGCGGTATGTTGGTCTGTCGGCCATAGTCGTTGCCGGCCCGTTCCACGGAGTGGGTGGTGGTCAGCGTGGGCCACAGGCAGAAGCCGTCGTGGTGCTTCACCACGGCTATGCCGCCCCTCATGCCCGCCGCCTTCGCCGCCCGCATCCACTGCTTGGGGTCGGGTGGCAGGGTGGGTGCGAAGAGGCGCTCGTCCTCATTGCCCAGTCCCCACTCGCGGTCGGTGTAGGTGTTCATGCCATAGTGGAAGAAGGCGTAAAACTCGGTCTGCTGCCACAGCAGCTGCCGGCGTGAGGGCACGGGGAAGACGCAGGCCGGCTCGTTGTCGGTGTTGGGCAGCTCCTGCGGGCGCATGTCGAAGGGCGACGGCTGCGCCGAGGCGGCGACAGGCCACAACAGGCATGCCAGGAGAAGTAGCGTGGGATGGTTCATAGGTGATGGTGTGAGGTAGATGTTATGGTGTGGCGCCCAGGTAGTGGGCGTAGTTGTAGAACGGCTCCGTCACCCTGTCGGCCGACGAGGCCCGGTAGGTGTTGCCATAGGGGTCGGTGGCCGTGATGGTGACGGTGGCCCCCTTGCGGCGCGGCACGTAATAGTATAGGTGGTTCATGATGAGGTAGCTGTTCTTCTTGCTGATGAAGGCGTAGGGCATGGCCTCGGCGTAGCGGTGGTGGTATCCCGTGGCGAAGGCATCCTGCCCCTTGCCGCTGAGGCGCACCATGCGCGAGGTGCTGCTGTCCTCGGTGGCCGTGACCACCCAGCGCGAGTCGGCGTTGAAGACGTTGGCCACGATGACCCCCCGTCCGCGCGGCAGGTTCCAGTCGGCGGCATAGCTCTCGCCGTTGAAGTCGGTGTCGGCGCCGAAGAGCGTCATCTGCCGGTTGCGGGTCCATCCGGTCGACTTGTAGAAGCAGTCGGTGATGGCCGTCCCGCCGAAGGTGTAGACATAGTATCCGTTGGGCGTGCCGCAGATGTTGATGTTCGACTGCCAGATGTTGCCGCACGCCGCTGCATGGCAGTGCTCCAGGAGGTTGCGCCCCCGGTATCGTATCTCGTGGTTGATGGCGAAGTGGGTGTGGCCGCAGAACAGTTCGAAGCCCCCCTCGAAAGGCTCGAGCAGGCGTAGGATGGGCGTGAGGTGCGCGCTGCTGTAGTGGCCGCTCTCCGTGGCGATGGCCAGCGGCGTGGCACCGCTGTGCGGGCTGTTGCCGAAGGTGAGCGGCACGTGGTAGCAGAGCACCACCTTGCGGCGGTGGTCGGTGAGCGCGAGGTCTTGGCGGAGCCATTCCATCTGGGCGCTGGTGAGCTCACCCGGCTGGAAGTAGCCCTTGCTGCGCGAGAACTGCACGTTGTTGAAGCACACGAAGTGCTCGTCGCCCCGGTCGAAGGAGTAGTCGGTGGGGCCCCAGCTGTCTTCCCATTTTTGTCGGTAGAGCTGCCGCCCGTCCTGGTCGTGGTTGCCGATGACGGAGAAGACGGTCATGCGCGAGGAGCCCAGCGCGGCGCGCATCTGGCGCTCCAGAGAACCGCTGTAGCCGCCATAGTACTGCACGTCGTCGCCCATGCTGATGGCATAGACAGGCTCGTCGGCGGGCCACTGGGCCAGGAGCGTCTTGACGTCGGCCATGGTCTCGCTGGTGAAGCGCCGGAGGTCGGTCGTCGTGATGCGGTTGTCGTTGGGCCCGGTGTAGTAAGGATTGTGTGAGGTGGTGACCTGCGGGTCGCCGAAGACCACGAGACGGTATCTCATCTCGCGGCCGCCACGCAGGCGCCGGAGGGTGAAGTCGTAAGTGTCGTGCCCCTTGAGCAGGAGCTGGTAGAAGCAGGCCGTGCGGTCGGTGGGCGAGTGCGTGGGCACCTCGCAGTAGTCGGGCACGGTGTAGAAGACGAAGCGCGCCCGCGCATTGCGCCGCAGGCGGTAGTGGCCCATCGTGTCGGTGAGCGTGCAGGTGTAGCCGTCGCTCACCGTGACGTGTGGCATGGGCTGTCCCTGCTCGTCGGCCAGTGTGCCGACGATGACGGTGTCGGGTGGCAGGGGCGTCCGCTTGACCGTGTCCTGCTGTTGCTTGGCGGTCGTGGCGCGGAGGGCCCATGGGCGCACCAGCCGCTGCAGCGCCGCGGGCTGGTGGAGCGGGGTGCCGCCAGGCTGGCGTAGCGCCAGGGCGGTGGCCACGACGCCGGCCGCCGCTACGAGCGTGCCCATGATGGTCAGAAGGACCTGTTTGCGTTTCATGCTGAATGATGTTTAGCTGTCGGCAAAGGTAGCAATTTATTCGCTAAAGGTGTACCGCTGGCATGGGGAAAAGACGGCCTGCCACCTCGATTTTTTCCATTTCGTGGCTCACCTTCCGTTTTTTACGCCCTTGTGGCCGCGGTTCCCACGGCCAGCACAACTGGCGGTGGCGCCAGCCGTAGAGGGCCGACGCCTGATCATTATAAGTGACTGAAGAATTGTATGCGTCGTTATTTCTTTTTCGGCTTATCTTCAGTCAAGAAAAACTGGCAAAACTCTCTGAGCTGCTGCTGCATTTGCTCCTGTGGAATCAAAATTCGCTTATACTCTGCAACCATCGTAGGGCTCATGCTACGGCTCATGGCATACTCCACAACAACCTTGTCAGCGTCGGGGCACAAGATGATGCCAATGGAGGGATTCTCGTTTGTACGTTTCACATCACGGTCGAGAGCCTCCAGGTAGAACTCCAGTTGCCCAAGGTCGCGTGGATGGAACTTTGTTTTCTTCAGTTCCACGGCGACAAGAGCTTGAAGGCCACGATGGAAGAACAGCAAGTCGGCCTTGAACGTAGAAGCACCGACATTCAAGCTATACTCTTGATCCATGAAGATGAAGTCCTTACCCAGCTCAAGGATAAACTGCTTCATGTGCTCAATCAGTCCATGCTTCAACTTCGACTCGCTATGTTTCTTTGGCAAGTTAAGAAAATCTACAAAGTAGGTATCCTTGAACATGACCGGCGAATTGGGGTATGCGTCAAGCAAACCTTTCGACAGATTTGTCTTATTACTCAATAGCGCAGAATATGTCTGGTTCGATATGCAACGTTGTAGTTCTCGCACAAGCAAATGCTCCTTATGGGCATAGAGAATGTAGAACAATCGTTCTTCCACGTTTTTGCACCTACATAATATCTCAATATGGTTTGTCAAAGTTGTTAGCATCAAGATGCTTGGCATTTGTCCAGTTTGTGATTGGACCATTTGTGTGGTTTCACGCTGTACTGTTAAAGCATTATCATGCTTCGCTTCATAACCTTCATATTGTCCAGTTTTTGATTGGACAAATCCAACGTTCATATATTTTGCTACAGCATTGGTAAATGCTTCCGATGAATATTCATCATGAAACATCACCATATTGTAGATACTGCTGCGACTAAATCCCTTCATGTCAGGGTGACTTGAACGAATATACTCAGACAGTTGGGTCACGACTTTACTTCCCCATTCCTCGCTTTGCAGTTTTTTTGAAACATAGCCACCTACATACCATGCACAGAGTAACGATTGTTCGTTTACTGCACGTGAAGCCTTACTTCTGTGCTTGGCTATAATATCAACAACTTCATTAAATTGTTGTTCTTTAATATTTATAATATTATGAGCTTCCATGCTTAATCCTCTTTTGTATCACCCAACAATTTCTCCGACTCACTCACCGTATGACTGATGTTCAGGCTTTGCTCCTTAATGGTAGCCGTAAGTTCCGCCAGGGAGCGCAGCTCTTCCTTGCCACCTTGCTTGATCCAAGTGATATTGAGCGTACCCATGATGGTCAGAAGGACCTGTTTGCGTTTCATGCTGAATGATGTTTAGCTGTCGGCAAAGGTAGCAATTTATTCGCTAAAGGTGTACCGCTGGCATGGGGAAAAGACGGCCTGCCACCTCGATTTTTTCCATTTCGTGGCTCACCTTCCGTTTTTTACGCCCTTGTGGCCGCGGTTCCCACGGCCAGCACAACTGGCGGTGGCGCCAGCCGTAGAGGGCCGACGCCACCGCTTGATTATAATAAGGTGAGAAAATGAAAATAAGTCAAAGAGCGCTGCCACCCTTCGTCTTATTAGCAGGACATGGTCATGCCTCACCCGAATGTGGCAGGCGCAAAATTAGCACTTTTCGTCAGATGACCCCAGCACACATGGGAGGTGTGGGGGGACGCAGCGCAGATTGGGAATTGCAGGCTAAGGCAGTAATAACTGTCGGATGTTAATCAGTAGCCTTGTCTTTCAGCCAGAAATGTGGCATGACCGGTCTGAATTCCGCATCAATGTAATGGCACTGTTCTTTGATGATGCCCCGTCGGCGTATGGCAGGTTGCAGACAATAAACGTCAAAGTCTGAGAGATTGACATCCTCTGTATGGGTCCAATGGGGGAACAGCAGTTTCATGTAAGCGACTGTGATGCGCTTCACGGCGTTGAAGTCACGTGTGTCGGCGTTCTTGTCACAGGCAACCAATTCGTCAAACAACAGGCCGTAAACATTTTGTGTGCGAAGGGCGTGCAAAATTTCGGAAAAGTATTCCACATTCAGCGTCCATCCCCTATAAATGTGGCCTTCGTTGATGCGGGGCAAATGCCAACCCTCTATGAAACAATGGAAGCGATCCAGCAACGCTGACTCACGGAATGACTGGGGTAGGGAGTCGAAATACCGATAGTTCAAGGGGTGGCGTTGCTCATTGAGTGGGATATTGCCCATGATCATCAGTCCGCACTCCGAGCTAAACTCATTGTTGTCTATCGTCGTCTTTCCAGACTCCAGATAAGATTTCAAGGCTGCCTGTATTTCCGCTGGTTCCTGAAATAAGATGGTCTGAATTTCATCGAAAGCCGTGAAGTCATGGTTCTTGATGATTCCATTCTGTTGTTTGGCCTTGTCATAAAACAACTTGGCACGCGTAACCTTTCCTCCGCTGACAAGCCAACCGTACTTGGACAGGTTTCCAAACACAAACGATTTGCCTGTCCCCTTGGGCGCAAGTTCGATAACATTCAGGCGTGGTTCGACAAAAATAAGCAGACGTGTGAGAAAATCCAGTTTCTGTGTCATGGTCTCAAATCCATCCGCCTCATATTCCATAGACGACATCAACACATCCACCCATTCTTGAGTGGTAAAGACAGAACGGGCATTCCTCAGATAATCAAGGTCCACGGTGCGGTATGGCTTGAATGGCTTGTAGTCTACCATCTCCACGTGATTTTTCTTCCCGTCATCATCCGGAAGCACGGAGAGCTTAATGATTCCCCATTTCTCTCCGTCCACCAGTTCACCTTGATGTTTTCTGTAGACGTATTCAGGTATTTGTCCTTCGTTTATCTTAATGCCCATGTCAGGTATTCCAAACCTGCGGACTCCTTTCACCAAGTCAATATAGATGATAAAACGAGCCAGCAAAGTCAGTTCTTCCCCAGAAGCCAGGCGGTCTTTCACCTCGGCTTGCCTTTGCGGTATTACCATGTCAAGAAAGCCTGTCAGGCCAGCACGGTCGACAGTGCCCGCTTCATTGATAAATCGCTTGATGATGAAGTCTTTCACGAATGACGGTAGGTTTCTCCCGGCAAATAGACTATTGGTTGATGCAGGGTCTTTGTAGATAGCCATCGTGGAGAATTGCTCCTTGATTTTTTGTGTGGTAGTAGCTTGCATAATTAAAATCCGAATAAGTCGTTTTCCTGGGCACCCGTACTGATGTCCAGTTGGTCTGTTTGTTTAAAATCGCCGATGTGGAGGGTTATCCTTGTCGATGTGCTGACAAGGGTCATCCTCTCACTCTCGAACAGATTCCCGTGGGTTTTGTGAAGGTCATACTTCACGTCATTGTAAACCACATAGGGTGTATCCACACTGCTAACCCCCTTTATCTCATACCTCACCACCGGATTGTTGGCTGCGATTTCTTGAGATTGAAGCGTGGCGGAATAGGTGTTTGCGTTCTTCTGGCTGGAGACAATGACAATGGGCACGAGCACCTCTTCCGGCGTAGCTCCTCCATGCGCTCCCTGTCCTGTTGGAGTCTTTGCGGAAAGCGAGTTGTCGTTGAGAGAACAAACGGTGTGACCGTCAGCCAAAACCACATATTGGCTGTCAGACGGTGCTATGCCTTTGAGCCAGCGTCCGCAACGCCCTGCGTGGTCGGTCTCCACTCCTGCGAGGTTCTGTCCCATGCCGTGTTGCGCCATATAGCTGATGCCATGGTCTGATACAAAGGCTATTTTCTTTCCGTTGTATTGCGAGAGGACTCTTGATATAGCATCTTCGACGATGCGAAACTCTTCCGCCAGATAGACGGGATAGGTTTTCTGCTGATGCGCGAACTTGTCCAGGTCTCCTATCTTCTTCAGTTTGCTGCCTGCCAATTCGCTCAACTTCACTTTGTTGACAGATGTCACAGTAGGCAATTCGGCTGTTGCTATGTAGATTTCATTCAAGTGCACGCCGTCTACCTCATGTCTTCTGATGACATTCGTGACAAATGGTATCCAGTCTACTCCGAGGCCGTCTATCCAATAATACAGGTCAATGTCCTGTCGGTTGTGCAAAATGGTCTTGACAGTCTTGAACCCTTCGCGCCATGCCTCAAAGCTGACTTGTGATGCGTTGCGTTCTTTCAATTGGTCTGTCAACGCTGTGGTTGCCATGTTTGCCACCTTGGACAGGCGGTATTCGCGGAAGTAGTCATTGACCCATCCGTTGTCTGTCTGAAGCAGACTTTGTTCCAGGTAGGCGTACAGCTCGGGGAAGAGTTTTCTCACATCTTCCTTGTCTATCTTGCCTTGTCCCACCCAATCAATCATCAGGCATTGCTCCGACAGGGTGAGCGGTGACATATACCTCATGGCCAATAGGGGCCCCCGTCCTGGATCTGCGGCCATTGCCGCCAACTTTGCCTTTACCTTTTGCTCGGCCAGCTCGGTTATCTGCACATGCTTCCTCTTGGCTTCTTTCAGCAACAACAGTCGCTGGCGCAAGCTTGTCTTATCCTCTGGTTCATCGAATATCTGGGTGGCAATCTGTGAGAACAGGTCAGAGCTGCTCAATGAGCTAATCTGCTCCAGCACCCTGACAAGATAGCTTCGCTCATTTGTCTTCCAGATAAAATATTGTTTCAGTAACCAGCGGGAGAAGGCGTCTTGATATTCAAACCACGACTGCACAAAAGTGTCTTCATCCTTGAGGTTCAATGCGTTGAATTTTTGACTGACAAAATCTTCAAAATCAAAATCATTGACGTCTATCCGTGAAGCCAGTTTTTCCCAATAGGGCAAGTCCTCCTCTCTTGCCTGCAATTTGCCGAAGTGAAGTCCAAGCCCTTTTGTCAAGAAGTCAAATGCGTTGCCACACACCATGTATTCGAATGCGTTGTCCGGCTGGGCGTTCGTCGCATTGGCGAACAGACATTTTGATGCACAGACGATTCGCGGCTTGATGTTGGCATCCTTGTGCTTCCATATGGCGATCCACTTTCGCAGGTTCTCACACAATGTGTATTGCTTTTCGAGTCCTTGCACACCATACATTGTCCCGTTCGTGAGGATGAGGCGGTAATTGCCACATTCCGTTTCAGGTCGATATTCCCAGATATGGATGTTGGCGTCGTCCTTGAATTTACCCATCTTGCTCTGCATGCCGATGACTGGCACATAGATGCGCTGATGGTCGCGTTGGGCTTCCTCGGGCGACTGGATGAGACGTATGGTCTTCAATAGCGAGTCGAATTCCGCATAGCGCACATTGTCATAGAAACGGGCTATCTCGGAAAAAGGTGCGATGACATAATCGTTGGCCGGAATACTTTTGATGTAACTTTGGAACATCACGGCGAGTTGTGAATAGGTGATGAGCTGGTCATCCTGTCCGTCATTCATCCACTTCTCGATGCTTTGCACAAATACCCCATGGTCTTGGCACATCTGCACAAAATCGTTGAAGTCGCCGAAATGCTCAAACAGCACGAAGCGCATGGGGTAACGGTCGCGGAGCGAGCTCTCCGCTCCCGTCCAATGCTTGTCAAGTTCTATCTCTTGGCAAAGGTCTGCCAGAGAGCTAAACACCTTATACATAGGCTATCCGTTTATCTTGTCCAACAGCCACTCGCCGCCCTCATCGCAGAGCTTGTTGAGCAGGGCCTTCGCCTCGTCGAGCGACACGATGCTTGCAATGTGTATTTTTGCCAGTTTCCGCTTGATTTCCATGTCTATGGGGTCGGCTGGTGATGGCACAGCAGTCATGCCGCCAAGCGAGCCGGGCTCGCCCGCGCCTTTCCCCTGCGACAACCCTGTTTGACCTGTTTCGTCATGCGGGCTGTTGGTCTTCAGCGCCTTGGTTGACTTCCATTGCAGGGCCTTCTTCTCCACCTCTTCTTCCGTCCAATAGCCGACGGTCGACTGCAGGTTCTGCTCGATGAAGTGCCGCACCTCGTCCACCTCGTTTTCCTGTATGCCCACATAGTCGAGTTGCATCAGGTAGTTTTTGAAACCCTCAGAGAAAGCGGCATCCACATTGAGTATGTTCTTCATTTCAAACCTCAGGTCCGAGATGAGGGCTATCGTCTCCCGCACCAGGGCGGGGTTGCGCAGGTCGCGTTCCATACAGATGGTCACGATGTTGTCTATCAGCTTGCGCTCATCGTCAGTGATGGTCAGTGTCGCGGGCAGGTTGGCAAACGCCGCCTCGGAGGCATACTTCACCGACCACAGGGGAAAACCTTTCTTGCCCAAAAACTCTGCCGTGATGGCATAGCGCGCGTCCTTCAGGCTGGTCACGTCTGAATAGACGTTGCTCTTGTTGTTCAGATTGAAAAGCGATATGAGGTCCTTGCACAACCTGCCTTCCTCTGGTGTCTGGAACTTGAAGTTCAACTTGCCATTGGGCTTCTTGTCGTCCCACACCTTAAACAGCAAGACAATGTCATCCACCAATGCGTTCTTGTCGCGCGGCTTGCCCTGCATGTCGAATATCTTGCCAGCCCAGGGCTTCAGGGCAAAGGCCATCATGGCCATAGGAGCGAAACTGCCGTAGAGTCCGTAGGGTGGCCTCTGCAGTTCGGAGAACTTGCTGTCGAAATTGAAGGGCAGGCTCTTGTCCGCATGCTTGATGATGCTCTGCACCCTGTCGTAGACCACCTTGAACGGATGGTTTTCTGGCGCATCAGCCTTCCATTCCATGTTGTCGTCAAGACACTCCTGCACCAGATATTGGATGGGCTTCATCTGGCTGCTCACCGCTGTTAGTTCTTCCTTTGTTGTGGCGAAAAGGAAGGTGCGCACAATCTCCTTTGAGTTTTGCTGCTTCCAGAAGGTGTTGTTCGCCGCCTTCTGGCGCAGCAAGTCGCATGCGTCAGGGCCGTAAGGGAATATCACGGGAGCGATCACGCTGTTGACGATGTTCGACAAGTGTTTCACGGAGATGGGTTGCTTCTCCTCCCCACTGATATAGACCATGGCATTGCCACGCTGTGCCATGTCCATCCATTCCTTGACCATCGACACCGAGTGGTCACGGTGCACCTTCTGCTGGTCGATGAAGCCATGACTGCTGGCGCAGGCGTAGTTGGCCTGGTATTCGATGAATTGCTCATACTTGGCATCGGTCAGCACCTCATCGAATACCATGAACACGATGTCCTTCAGCTCCTTGTCGTTCTCGTCTGCTGCACATTTCTCCGCAAAGGTGCGGAGTGCAGCCAACTCGGCGTTGTTGCGCGCCATGAGCAGGGCGAAGAAGAGGGCGCTGGGCTTGGTGGCCTTGCGCGCATTCTTGATCTGGCTCCTGAGCACGGCCTCGTTTTGCTGGTCGGAGAAGAATTTGAAGCCGTACGGGCGTATCACCCGCTGCATCATCTTCTTCTCAAACGCTATGTTGGCCGCATCCGAGAAATTGAGTATCTGGTCGGTGAACCGATACTGCACATTGCGCATCTCGGTCTTCTTCTCCTCTATCTCGCCCGATGGCAGTGCGGAGAACTGCACGGAATAGAGCCCTCCGGGGGCGCGCTGGATGATGCCTTGCTCGTTGAACCACTGCAACACGGTGTCCACCTCGTCTGCATAACAGGTTCCCATGAAGAGATTGCGGATGTTGTCCTCAGAGGGCGTGACCAAGCCGTTGTTGTTGTCACCCGACACGTTGTTGAAGGCGTTGAGCAGCAGGATGCCCTTAAACACGGCAAGGTAAGCCTCGCCCTGATTGGCGACTTGAAGCTTGTAGGAGTTGTAGCGCTCGGTCACGGCGCCGTAGTTGGTGACATCATCCTGGAACACCTTCAACACATAGTCCCAAAGGTAGTCGGCGGTGATGGTGTCGCGGTTGAGGAAGTGCTCCTCACTGTCCAGGAACTCACGTATGGCGTCGTTTTGTCCCAGAAACTCAAACACGCTTCGGCTTGACGAGCCTACCACCGTGGCGTAGTGCGTGGCCAGGTTGGCCGTGCCGGGATGCAGTGGGAAGAGGTTGTGAAGGTCTTCGCGGGTGGATTGTGTGTCGTTGCTGGTAGCGGTGAAGATGTCGAGCAGTTGCGAGTTCATCGTATAGAACTGCTGGTACATCTGCTCATGGCGCTCAGGGTCGGTGACCTCAAACTTGCGCGACATGATCTTGAAGGCCGACACGGGCTCCATGTTGTATTTCATGCGGTGATAGCGTCCGTCGGTCTGCTTCAGCTGCTCCGTGTCGATGCCGTTGAAAGCAGACGGGTGCGAGATGAGGAACAGGTAGGAGTTGCTGTCCTCGTTCATGAACTTCTGTGCCACCTCTTGCAGTTGTTTCAGCACAGGCACGCCGATGGCATCGGTCATCACGTCGGTGAACTCGTCCCACACGATGAGCAGGCCGTTGTAAGTGCCCATGGCCGTGAGGCGGTCCTGCACTTCGGCCAGCCACTGCTTGATGTTGTCATTGTTCAGGCGAATGTCGAGTTGGGCCTCGCGCAGCGTGTCGGTCACACGGTGGAAAATGCCGAGGTCGCCCGTCTTTAGGCTGTCAGCCAGCTGCTCGCTGTCGGCCACCACCGACGATAGTGTCGTGTGGGAACTGATTAGCTGGTTCCATATCTCGGGGTTTTTGTGGATTTGCTCAATGTAGTTCTCATAGTCCGTTGGCACGGCTATCTCTATCTTGTGCTTGCGGAGGGTTTCCGTCACTGCTTTTTGCAACACCAGGGCGAGGTCGCCCGGATGGGTCATAGCCCCCAGACCATACACGTTGACCGTGAGCAGGCGCTTGGTCTCGCGGATGGAGTAGATGGCTTGGCGAAGGGCGGCAAACTTGCTGTCCTTGTACTCGTAGTCCACCCAGTCGCAGATGTCTTCCACGGTGTCACCCAGCAGGTGGCTGATGACGGCCACGGCATGACTCTTGCCCGTGCCGTAAGTGCCGTTGACCCAGAAGCTCTTGTGGTTGTCTATGTCGTTGCCACGCACGCTCTTGATGACCGTACGCAACACGTTGTTGAACTGCTCATTGGGAATGAACGACTCCCATTCTCCTTTCTTTTCCTCCGAGATGTCATAGGCAGCCTTGCCGCCGCGTATCTTGATGATGTCGTCATATTTAGTAGCCATAAGCGTAGGATTTAGGATTATCGTGTTAGTCTTGTTTTGTCAGATATCGGTTGATGATGCTTTGCTTTAGGTATTCCCTGCTTTCCGCGTCTTGCAGCAAGTCCCATAGGTCATCGTCCAGCTTGGCGTAGAGAAGGTGCTCGCGGAGATATTTGGCGGAAGGGGTATGTCCACTAAAAGGAGGTCTTTTCTCATTTTTCCATGTGAGATGGTAAAATAACGATGACGCAAGATGATAATAGGGAACAGATAATGGAATTTTGTTGCGCTCGCCATATCCAATCATTAGCTTAGCATAGAATTCCTTTATATCGTTATCATCGCATAATATGTGATTGTCCTTTAGCTTCTTGCATGCAATGGATTCTATAATCGAAAGCAATAGAATGGGTTTCGCAATTGATTTTCCATTTACTCCGTTGCCTTGTCTTATGGAAAGCATCATGTCTCTATACATGTTAACAACAAGCCGATTCATTAGTCGAGCAAAGCTTTTAGAACTGATAGTTGATCTAAATCATCACGTAATGTAATGTGATCTAATCCCATTGTTAGCTCTGCGACAAGAACTCGGTTCTTATTAGAAGACAAGTATCTTAATTTCTTTTGTAATTCCGTCCTGTTGATTCCGAATTCCTTGTATGGTCCACATGATACTTCTGAACGATACAAATCAGATACACGAAACATTTTTAAGTCATTATGTTGTGCATACTTGTATAAGGAGTAAGCTACTGCTTCTGGACTCAAATCATTGTAGGGCGTTCTTTTGAACAAAGTTCCTTTTGCATCTTGACTTACGAATTGGGATAATTCTTCTCCGATAGGAGAATACTTGAATGTTTGAACCAAGGCTTGGATCGCGTAGGTTATTGTGGATTCCTTGAATGTCTGTTGGAAATATTCAAGAGCCAATTTATCCATATCTTTTCTCGTTATTTCCGAGTTGAAATCAACTGCAGATATATACCAATTCATCAAAGGGCTATTGTAAGCTATGTTGATATATATAAGTTCCCACAGAAGTGTGAGGCTATCTTTATTGATTTCTACGCACAATTCTCCAAATGGGGTTAAATTCATTTTTTCGTCGACAATTTCGGCATCTTTTAGCCAGGCTTTGAAGCTTGGAACTTGCTTGACTCCAAGAATTCTCTCATCCCAAAACGACTTTGGATCCATCAGGTATGAATCTAACCATTCTTCATGGATACCGAATGTACCGTATTTTGATATTTTCATATTTGACAATTTTATTGTTGTGGGTTTTATCATAGAATCTGCTACAATGCAACCGACATTATGATATTCCAAACATTTATAACAATGAACGCACTTCTTTTTGTCTATGACTATTTTAGGGTAAACAGATAAGGCTCCAGTTGGACATTCTAATTCGCAGGCTTCACAATTTATGCAGTATGTCGTCTTGTTGATTATCCTTCTAAGATAGAATCTTAATTGGATGTTATTGTTATCATACAAAACAAAAGTGAAATTCTGTTTGTCAGTTCCATAAAGAACCTCAAAATTGTAAATCTCTTGCTTAAACTCTAATTCACCTATAATTGAGTTTTCTTTTTCTTTGATGCTATATTTACCAAGGACAGGCAGCCATATGAACAAATCCTTTTGGGATTTTGTTACAATAGCTTGCCATTTGTTATTGTCTGATACAAAAGTCACAGATGTTCTACTTGCTGAAAATTTACCACTACTACGTAATTTCCATTTCCTTTCAGCAATATATTCTGCCTTGTTGGGGATTTTTCTTGAATCTACGCTTCTTTCTATCCTTTCTAAGAATGGTTTGAGATTGTCAGGGTAGCAATTGTTTACCACCATATCATCCCAAGGAGAACCAAATGGACAAAGAATACATCCCACTCTTGGTTTCCCAATGCGATACGCAGCGTTTAAATGCAAGTTCTGTTCAAAAAGGTACAAGAATACTTCTGTAGTATTCCAGTTCAATATGGGTCGTGCATTAATAACGAATTTATGTTTTACCCCTTTACCTATTCTGTTATATTCACTACGGCTTACAGACTCTTCTGCTCTTACTCCTTCAAATGCTAAGAACTTCTGTCTTTTATCTGTACCCTGCATGAGTTTTCTATACAGGGGTGCCGTCTTCATTACCGAGCAGCACCAGCGGTGATTGTCACTGGGTGTGCCAATCTGATCCCAATAGTTGAGTACCGACTCATGGTTGCGAGCGGTGAGGAAACGGAGCGAGGGGAACTTCTGCTTGTAATGCGCCTCCACCTCCTTGTACAAGGACAAAGACGGGGGCAGCTCGTAGCCCGTGTCGCTATAGATGACCTCGAAGTCGGTAGGTGGAATGGCGCGTGTGCAGAGGTCGAGCACCACTTGTGAGTCTTTTCCTCCCGAGAAGCTGGCAATAAAGCGGTCTATCTTTGTGGAGAGCAGCACACGCTTGCCCTCCTTTTCGGCAGCCGCGAGTGGCATGATGTCAAACGAGTCGCAGTCTTGTTTGACGACGGCCATCCGCTGCTTGCTTTTCTTTTCCACCCGTGCGGCCATCGCCTCGAAGTCGAGTTTGTTGGCATCTGCCTTGTCGTAAGTTTTGTTGACTTTGGCGTAAGCCATGTAAGTGTCACGGATGAACTCGATGGCCTCGTTCTCCAGCACAAACATCAGGTCGGAAGTGCGGCGGAGCATGGTCTTCACGTCCACGGGCTCCAGGCTCATGGCCTCAATGCCAGGTTGCATCTCCAGGGTGGGCTTGGTGTAGATGTTGGCACCCTTGGCATCGAAGAGGTGCACTCCGCGATACCAATACTGTTTGTTGACGGCCCACATAATGGGCTCTATGGCATGTGGATAGCTCCAGCCGAGCTTGTCAAGCCCCAGCAGATCCAGCTCCTCGAAGAACACAGGACGGGGCGAGATACCGAGGGTACCCTCCACGATACGCGAGTGCAGCTGCACACCGCCAGTCTCCTTGTCCCATGTTATCTTATACACTTTGGCAATCCTTTCTATGTTCCGACAGAATTCCCAAAGTTTCGGAATGTTTTATGTTTGCTGTTTTGGCCTCTACAAAAAGAAATACGTGGGATTCGCTCTTTGCCCATCCCACTGCTCGAGGCTCTCGCATTGCCCAAATCGCCGAGACGGACAACTGCAGAAAGCCCACGTATGGCATATATCATTCCCATACGTGGGCAACCACATGAGCACCGAGGGCGCACACGCAGCAACTCACGGCAGGGTACAATATACCTACCGTGAGCATTCATCGTTGTCTTGCCCATTGACGATTTTTGTAATTTGCGAGATTACGAGCAGTCAAAGACAAGCGTCAGATAAACGCTCTTTCCATAAAAGCAACACCCACCCGCTCACCCCTTCGGGCTTTCTGCAAGATGAATGTCAATTGCAAAGATAACAATTATTTCGATAATGTAACAAGACTTTTGCACTTTTCTTGTTGTAATTCGCCGATAATGGTTACCTTTGCCAGTAACCAATCGATACGGATGGAATTTTTACACACACATTGAAGATGGACAACAATCATAACGTAACGCCCTTCGAGACCCTGTTTCACGAAGACCTGCGCCAGTACCTGCTCTCGCTCGGGCGCATTGACGAGCATTTCCCCGAGGCGCCCGACATCGAGGACCTGTGGCCCAAGGTGGCCGAGAGCTACCTGGCCGACGGCATCCGCGAGTTTGCCGACACGCCTGTGGTGTCGCTGGCCTGGATGATGTACACGGGCATGGCCCTCGCCAAATACTGGGATACCGACTGGCAGCTCTACAGCCAGGTGGACGACCTCTACACCTACCTGCGCGACCAGCGCGACTTCGACCACATGGACGACTACATCTGCGAGCAGGTGCTGCTCCTCTCGCCGTCTGACCACGAGCGTCTCACCCACGTGGTGGGCGAGTGCGGGGCGCGTCTCTACAGTTTGCTGCGCCGCCAGCGCCTGGAGCCCGGCACGCGCGGGGCCTTCGAGGCCTATGTGGCCGCCATCCACCAGATGTATCTCATGGGCATGGCCATGGAGCTCAAGGCCCTGGGATACCACATGACGAAGATGGGCTGACGTCGCACCGTCGGATTTTGAGGGCTCTTCCGGATTTTGGAGTGATGCGTCTCTTGCGATGGTTTTGAATGTAAACCGATATAAACCCCAGGGGCGTGGAAGCCCTGACGGGCTCATGCTGCTGTTTGCGTCCTTGGCCTTGTGAGCGGGGCTCACGGCCCATGCCGCAAACATCCGC
>ERZ808292.123-NODE-123-length-23686-cov-12.144133_pt1 | contig 23686 bp, 27 predicted proteins | sample MGYA00521275_ERZ808292 | MGnify/ENA primary metagenome ERZ808292 (study PRJEB31516, sample SAMN03275613) | gut metagenome | biome: mammalia-associated habitat; material: feces | host: Papio cynocephalus | place: Kenya | collected 2012-07-26 ... | reverse complement strand
AGCTGCGCAACATTATGATGATCTGCGACGCGGCGGAGGAGCCGACGCAGGGAGAGACGCCGGACGAGCAGGCGGAGAAGCCGGAAAGCAAAAAGAGCAGGCGCGCGGAAGGCCCTGCGCCCTTAAAGGCCGGTGAGGTCAAATGAGACTGCCTGAGATCACGGCATACGCAAACCGGCGCGTGCAGCAGGAGAAATTCGGCGGAATCAACCACACGTTCGGCGCGGCGGGCGGCGAGCTCTACGACATGAAGAACCTGTCGGCGCGGTACTTTCCGCTTCTCGCTCCCCGCGCGCGGCGCTATACCGTCCGCAAGAATATGAGCACGGCAAACGGCATTTTCAGCGCGGGCAAGCTCTACGAGGTGTACGGCACGAAACTCTATATCGACGGTGAGGAGAAGGCGACGGTCGCAGACAGCGAAAAGGCCTTCTGCGCACTGGGCAAGCGCGTGCTCATCTTTCCCGATAAGATCGTGTGCGAAAAGGACGGCACGATCAAGCCAATGGAGGCAAGCTACAGCGCGACGGGGCTGAAATTCGGCAACGGCACGTATGCCGACGAAAAGGCCGAGGCGAACAGCATCACGACGACCGGCGCGGCGTTCCCTTTCAACGTGGGCGACGCGGTGACGATCTCGGGCTGCACAAAGGAGGCCTACAACAACCGCACGCCCATCATCCGCGAGATCAGCGAGGACAAGAAGACGCTGCGCTTTTATGAGAACACGTTCCGCCTGCCCGAGGGGCAGGAGAGCATCACGGAGACCGGCGAGGTCACTCTCAAGCGCACCGTGCCCGACATGGATTTTGTCTGCACAAACGAAAACCGCGTGTGGGGCTGCAAGGATGACAGCATCTTTGCCTCAAAGCTCGGCGATCCGTACAACTGGAACGTGTTTGACGGGCTATCTACGGACGCGTTCAGCGTGGAGAGCGGCACGGCGGGGGCGTTTACGGCGTGCGTGAGCTACCTCGGCTATCCGTGCTTTTTCAAAGAGGACAAGATATTCAAGATGTACGGCACGATCCCGACGAACTTTCAGCTCATGTCGAGCGCGGTGCTCGGCGTGATGAAAGGAAGCCACAAGAGCCTTGCTGTGGCGGGCGAAACGCTCTATTACCTCTCGAAGGTCGGCATCATGGCGTACAGCGGCGGCATGCCGCGCTGCATCTCCCGCGCGCTGGGCGACGATGTGCGGCTCTCCGACGCCGTGGGCGGCAGCGACGGCCTCAATTACTACGTGAGCCTGAAAGAGGACGGCAAAGCGGCGCTGTATTGCTACAGCAGCGAAAACGGCGTGTGGCACAAGGAAGATGCGCTCGCCGTGGTGCAAATGGCCTATTCGGGCGGTATCATGGCCTTAGTAGACGGCGGGTGCGTGCTGCTGGGGAATCCGGCAGACGTCCCGACCGGCGCGACGCGCGAGGGGGGCGTCAGCAGTGAGGCGGAGTTTGCCGACTATGACGGCGGCTCGTTCGACGCAAAGCACGTGCAGCGCGTACGGGCACGGCTGGAATGCGAAAAGGGCGCGACGGTCGTGTTCCTTGTCAAATTTGACAGCGGCGCGTGGGAAGAGGTAGACCGCTGCGGGGCGCAGGAGAAGGACGTTTTCACGCTCAACTGCCCGATCCGCCGCTGCGACCACTTCAGGCTGAAAATCAAAGCTACGGGAGAATACCGGCTCTATGCGCTCGAGTACGAATACGTGACGGGCGGCAGAAAGTGAGGGGACAATGGCAGATAATTTCAAACACAAGAATACAGACCTGACGCTCATCAGCGATTCGGGCGACCTCGATCTCATCCGGCAGTATACCGAGGCCTACAACAAGGCCTATGCCGAGGGCGACAAGGCGGGGCAGCAGGCGGCACACGACGCGGCGGAGAAGATTCGCGCGAAGTACGACTATTCCGGCGGCGTGGACGGCAGCGAGTACATCAAGCTCGGCACGGGCGCGAGCCCTGCGAAGGCTGACACAAGCTGGCTCGATAAGCTGGGCGACAGCAGTTACAACTACGATCAGAGCGGGCAGATCAGCGCAAAGCTCGACGCGCTGCTGAACCGCGAAAAATTCAGCTACGACGCGGCGAGCGACCCGCTCTATCAGCAGTATCGCAAGCAGTATACGCGCGAGGCAGACCGCAGCGCGGAGGACGTGCTCGGCAAGACGGCGGTGATGACGGGCGGAATGCCGTCCACGGCGGCGGTAGCGGCGAGCCAGCAGGCGAGCGACTACCAGATGAGCCAGATGACGGACAAGATCCCCGAATTGCAGCAGCTTGCCTACAGCATGTATCAGGACAACCTGAGCGCCGACCGCGCCGACCTGAGCACGCTCATCGGCCTTGAAGACAACAACTACAACCGCTGGCTGACCGACCGCAATTACCTCTATCAGCTCGCGCGCGATCAGGTGAGCGACCAGCAGACGGCGGATGCACTGGCGTATCAGAAGCAGCAGGACAAGCTCAACTACGACTACCAGAAGGAACGCGACGCCATCGAGGACGCGCGCTATGACGCGGAATGGCAGTATCAATTGCAGCAGGCCGCGCAGGCGGCGGCGAGCAAGGCGAGCGGCGGCAGCTCGCGCCGGACTTCTGGCAGCGGGACGGGCGGCTCTACCGTCGGCACGATGGACTATGAGGGTCTGTTTGCCGCGGCAAAGGCGAGCGGCAATCCCAAGAGCTGGCTTGCGCAAAAGGCCAACTACCGGAAGTACGGCTTCACGTCTTCGAGCGGACTCTATTCCGACTATGAAAACTGGCTGGAAAGCCAGAACGGCATAGATGAAAGCGAACTCAGCAGCAGCGCTCAGAGAATCATGTCAAGCCTTGAAAAGATGCGTGGGCAGAGGACAAAGGAAGGCGAAACGCCGATTGCAAACACGATCGCGGTGTATGCAGATCAAGGGAAATTGACGGATGCGGAAGCGCGATTCCTGTTTAGCCACTTTGGCTATGACCCGAACGAATGGCTTGAATAAGCGGAGGTAAATCATGCCGATCAAAAAGGAAAAACTGGATTCCATCAAGGGATATCGTGAGTATCAGAACAAAAGCGGAGCGGCTGCTGCGGTCAGCAGCTCCGCTCCCTCTTCTTACGCGCCCGCACAAAAGCCTGCGACGGTAAAGCAGGACAAGCGGGAGCAAATTTATACTTATTATCGTTCTGTTTCTGTGCCAAAGATGACGGCGCAAGAGAAGAAGGCGACTTCCCCGATGCTCCGCCAGCAGCCGACGACGCAGCAGAATGTTGTGACGCCGAAGAACCAGAACGCGCTTGCGCAGGGCCTCGGGAAGGGCGCTTTGCAGCAGCAGGAGGCGAAGAACTACCAGAGCGAGAGCGCCTTTCAGAAGCACGTGCAGGACGTGAAGACGCCGACGGTCGCGCAGCGCGTCGGGAACGCGGCAAAAGGCGCGGCGAAGACCTACGGCGCGGGCCTTGTCAATGTGGCGGGCATGGCACAGACCGGAAGCGGCTTACAGCGCCGCGATGAGGCCGAGAAAGAAATCGCGCTGTGGGATCAGGACATCAAGGCGCAGCGCGAAGTGCTGAACGACCCCGAAAGCACGGAAAGCGAACGCGAAACGGCGCGCACCGTCATCACCAATCTGGAAGCACGCAAGGCGGCGTATCAGCAGGCATACGGCATCGGCGGCGAGGTCGAGCGCACGGCGGGCGCGATCTATAAGACCGCTGACAGGCTGGCCGACAGCGGCACAAGAGATATCAACAAGGCGAAAAGCGGCCTCGGCAAGGTCGGGCAGCTCGCGGTCGACGTGGGCGTTGCGGGCGCACAGATGGGCGCGGATGCGGCGGCGGGAATTCTTACCGGCGGCAATGCCCTTATCCCTATGTTCATTCGCGGCGCGGGCAGCAGCGCGCAGGAGGCACGCAGACAGGGCGCAACACACGAGCAGCAGGTCAACTATGGCTTTGCGAGCGGCGCGCTGAGCGTGGCGACCGAGAAGATCGGCAACGCGGCGGCTCCGTTCAAGAAGATGTTCGGCAAGGGCTTTTTAGACGACGTTATCGAGCGGACGATGCAGGGGCTTAACAGCAGCGCGGCGGGCAAGATCGCGCTGTCGTTCTTGGAAGAGGGCGGCGAGGAAGCCATCGAAGACATCATCCAGCCTGCCTTGCAGATGATCTATAACGGCAAGACGCTCGGCGGGAGCTACAGCGAGCTGGAAGCATCGGAAATTCTGAACGACTTTCTCGTCGGCGGCATTCTCGGCGGGCTTGGCGGCGGTGTGGAAGCCATCGGCAACCTCGGCGGGCGCTATTATGACAGCCGCACTGAGCTGCCGAACACGAAGACGGAGACGCGCAGCGACGCGGAGACCGTGAACGGCATTGCCGACCGGCTTTTTGCGCGCTACGACAGCATGATCGGTGAGAGTGGCCGCAAGGCCATTCGCGGCTCGTATCAGGAGGGCAAGGACACGGCGGAGCACGTGAAGGACTTTATTCCCGCCTACAATGCGGGCGTGGAAGGCAAAGCGAATCCGAACCCGACGAGCGAGACGGCCTACGCGGGCTATGCCGCAGGGCAGAACGACGCGAAGGCCGAGGCGCGCAAGAAGACCTTCGCGCAGGAAAGCGACGGCAGCAGCGGCCTTGTCTATGACGACTACGTTTCGCGCAGCATGGATAACGCGACGGCGGACGAGATCAACACCGTTGCAAAGGCGCTCGGCGTGCGCGTGCGTATGGCGGATGAAGTGATGGGAGGCAAGGCCAACGGCGTCATCGAGGGGAACGAAATCCGCATTGCAAAGGACGCGCAGGACCCCGTGATGCAGGTCGTCGGCCATGAGTGGACGCACCGCGTGCAGGAGCTCGCGCCCGAGCAGTACACGGCGTTCCGCAATGCCATCATGGAAGACCCCGACGTCGCCGAGGCGGCGAACATCCTGCACGAGCAGTACAACCGCATGGGCGTTGAGACCAGCATGGATGAAGCGCTGGACGAGGCCGCAGCCAACTACGCGGGCGAGATGATCGCCAACACGGACGTGCTGAATGAGTTTATCCGCAGGCACAGCGAAGACCGGACGCTGCTTGAAAAGCTGCGCGACGCTATCCGCGAGATCGTGGGCAAGCTGACCGGCAAGGCCAAGAAGCAGGCGCAGACGGCGGAAGGGCTTTTGCAGCAGGCATTCGAGGCGGCGGCGAAGAACAATAAAAATGCCGCCACAGAGGGCGGCAAGGCGAGATTTGAAATCAAGACGCTGGACGATGGGCGTTCTTACGTTAAGGCTGACCGTCAGGTTCTGGAAGGGGACGACCCGAAACAATGGGGCGTACAGCTGCAAAACTACATCAACAGCGAGATCCGCAAGGGCAACGATATCGTGCTGCCGACGACGGACGGTGGGCTTGTGCGCCTGACGGAACGCTCGGCCTATAAACTGGCGGATGATAAGTCCACCGACCTGAAAACGCATCAGAAAACGCAGCTCTCTGACGAAGCGTACCGCCTGAAAGAAACGGCGGCGTCGCACATCGACGAAATCATTCTTACTGGCGAGTTCTCCCATAATATGGAGGACATCGGCGGCGTACATCAAAACGACATCGGCGAAGATGGTTTCAATTCGTACGTGTCGTATTTTGAAGACAGCGATGGTCAGTATTACCGAGTTTCGTTTGTCTCTGCGCTGAACGGGAACGAAGAAACGGCGTACAGCATCGGGAACATTCAGAAACGCAAAAAGCCTACCACCGGTAATGGCTCTTCTGCTCGGGAGAGCAGCGCTCTAAATGGTGGTAGACTTTCTGAACGTAGTATACCCCAAAATGGCGAGAATGTCAAGAAGCGCTATTCGCTGAAAGAGTACACCGACGAAGAGAAGAAGCAGCACCGCAAGGACGCGGACGAGTATTTCGGGCACACCTATAAGTGGTCGGAGACCGGCTACATCCTGACGAACGGCAAAAAGCTCGACTTCTCCGGCAGGCACGAAGGTGGCCCCGGCGGATATCGCACGGTCGACCATCGAGATATTCGCGACGCTCTTGGCGATGACTACGGCGGCAGCGATTACAGCGGCAGCATGGTCCAGTTTATGAGCGAGGGCAATATCCGCATTTCGCCGGAAAGCGGCGGTATCAACCTTTCGGTCATGCCGACAAAGAACCAACTCGATTCCCTTTCCGACTTCATCAGCCACAATCGCGGCGAGGTCATCCTTGACCTTGATACGCCTGACGGGCAGACGGTATCGAGCACGGAATATCCGCGCGGCACACACGCAAACAAGGTACTTGCCGATATCAAAGCCTATTTTGAAGACGGAACGACGCCGCAGGTATCGAGCCTTGCGCAGTTTCTTTCCCTCAAGGGCACGGAGAATGCGCAGGAGCTCGCGGCGCTCAAGCGCGAGAACGAGACCTTGCGCCAGCGCGTGGACTACTGGAAGGGGCAGACGCGCCGCTCAGACGGCGTGCGCACCGACAGCAAGAGCGTCCAGCAGGCGGCAAAGAGGCTCGTGAAGGATTACAGCGCGGAGATCGACAGCAGCGAGATCGCGGGCGACCTTGCGAGCTTGTACGACTACATCGCGCGCGGCGGCGACGAGACCGGCGAACTCACCTATACCGAGGCGAGAAGCCGCGCAGATTCCATTGCCGAGCGCATCGCCGAAAGCGCCATTGCAAAGGACGACGAGGTATACCGCGAGTACAGCGAGCTGCGCAAATTCCTCAAGGATACGAAGATCACACTCTCTGCCGAGGATGCGGCGGGCATCACGGACTATGCCGACTTCCGCCGAGGGCTTTTCGGCAAGGTAAATCTTGGCAGGGGCGAGCGCACGAACGTCGATCAGGTGTATTCCGAGCTGGCGGAGAGCTACCCCGAGTTTTTCAGCGAGACGCGCGAGAACAACGTGAGCGACCAGATCAGCCGCATTGCCGAGGTGGCGAACGAGCTATACAACGTGGGCGAATATAACCCGTTTGAGGGCTATATGGGTCAGGCGGTCAGCGCCATTTCCAACGACATCATGGAGCGGTTCTTCGACCTGCCGCAGGCGAAGAAGACCTTCGCCGACGTGCAGGCGGAAAAGCTGGACGCGGCAAAGGCGGCGGGCCGCAAGGCTGCGGCGGACGCAAAGATCGCCGGGCAGATGGCACAGGGACGCACGGACGCAGTACGGCTGCGGCACACACAGGAGGCCTTGCAGAAGGCGCGCACGCAGCAGGCGGAAAAGCTGGACGCGCTGAAAGACCGTTACCGCGAGAAGGACACGGCACGCCGCGAGGGTCAGAAGCGCCGCGAGCTGCGCGCGAAGATCACGCGCCACGCGAAAGACCTGTCGAAGAAGCTGCTGCGCCCGACGGACACGAAGCACATCCCCGAGAATATGCGTTCGGCGGTGGCGGCGGTGCTGAACAGCATCAATCAGGAGAGCGCCTACACCGTGGATGAGAGCGGCAAGCGTGTCTATGACGGCAGCGGCACGCCGACGCAGCGCACCGAGGCGTTCCGCGCATTGCAGAAGCAGTATCAGTCCATCTTGAAGGACAACGAGGGCGGCGACATGGTCGTTGACCCATCGTTGCTTGGGACTGATGGCTCGGACGGCCTGCTTGGGCAGGTCATCGGCATGGAGGACAAGCGGCTCTCTGAGCTGACGAGGGAAGAGCTCGGGACGATGTGGAAGACCATCCGTGCGGTGGAGCACTCCGTCTCGACGGCTGGCAAGGTGCTCTCCAAGAGCAAATTTGAGACCACAAAGCAGATGGCGGACAGCTTCAAGACCGACGTGAGCACGCGGCGGCAGAAGCTCGGCGGCAATATGACGATCAGCCTGGAAACGCCGTACACGTTCTTCGCGCACTACGGCGAGACGGGCAAGAGCATCTACCGGATGCTGCGCAACGCGCAGGATTCGCAGGAGGTCATGGCGCGAGACATCGCCGAGAAGACGCAGAAGGTGCTTGGCGACGAGCTGGGCGAGGCGGGCTTCAAGGACGTTGCGGGCAAGGCCATCCACGGTGACCTGAAAGGTGCGCTGCGCGACGCACGCGGCAGCGCCATCGGCAAATGGGAGGCGGAGACGCACGATATCACCGTTGCCAACGGCGGCAAGCTGACGCTGACGACGCCGCAGATCATGGAGCTGTACCTTTTGAGCAAGCGCAAGCAGGCGCTCGGACATCTGCTCGGCGGCGGCGTCATTCAGCCGGAGATCAAGAGCGCGGAGACCGGCAAGACGAAGGTGCAGCGCGGCACGCGGCAGGTCTTTTTGACCGAGGGCGACATCGAGCGCATCACGGGCAAGCTGACGGACGAGCAGAAGCGCGTGGCGGACGGCTTGCAGGAGCTTACCGCGACGACGCTTGCCAAGTACGGCAACGATGCCAGCATGCAGGCCTACGGCTACCGCAAATTCACCGAGAAAAACTACTGGCCCATCAGGTCGGCGGCGGAGGGCCTGCACAGCACACAGGAAAAGGACAGCGGCAATGTGCGCTCCATCAAGAACATCGGCATGGCGCAGCAGGTGACGCCGAACGCGAACAACGCCGTGGAGCTGCGCAGCGTGTTCGATACGTTTGCCGATCATGCGTCCGATATGATCGACTATGCGGCATGGCTCGCGCCGATGGAGGATGCAAACCGCTTCTTTAACTTCCAGTACCGCAACGACACGGGCAATAAGACCGGCGTGAGCGTCAAGGGCCTGCTCGACGAAAAGGGCGGCAAGGGCGCGCAGCAGTACTGGACAAAGCTGATGGGCGACATTCAGAACGGCATCGGCGTCAAAGACTTTGAGCCGATTACGGGCGCAATGGGCAAATTCGTCGGTAAATTCAAGGGCGCAGCGGTCGGCGCGAACATCCGCGTCGTCATCCAGCAGCCGACGGCATTCTTCCGCGCGGCGGCGGTGCTCGACCCGAAGGACATGGCAAAGGGCATGACCGGCGGCGTGACGAAGGGAAGCGGCTGGGAGAAAGCGCTTGAGCATTCCCCTATTGCAATGCGCAAGGACGTCGGCAGCTTCGATATCTCATCGCCGTACACGCTGAAAGAGCGCTTTTACGGCAAGGAGGGCGTGACGAACAAGCTGAACGACCTTGCAGGCGCGGCGGCTGGCAAAGCGGACGCCGTGACGTGGGGCAAGCTGTGGAATGCCTGCGAATGGCAGGTGAAGCGCGAAAAGCCCGACGTCCGCGCGGGCAGCAATGAATTTTACAGCGCGGTCAACGACGTGTTCTCCGACATGATCGACCAGACGCAGGTCGTCGACGGCATCTTGCAGCGCAGCAATATCATGCGCGGCAAGAGCACGCTTTCGCAGCAGGCGACGGCATTCATGGGCGAGCCGATCATGAGCCTGAATGTGCTGATGCGCAGCTACGACAACTTCCGCTATGAGGAGAATCCGGCGAAGCGCAGCAAGGCCTTGAAAACACTGGGGCGCGCGGCGACGGCACTGGTCGTTACGAACGTGGTGAATGCGCTGGCACAGAGCGTGGTCGACGGGCTCCGCGACGATGACCGCGACAAGGACTACTGGGAGAAATTCTTCACCGCGTTCACGGGCGTGGAGGGCGACGAGAAGAACGCGCTTGAGCTTATTTCACACGTCGCGCTGGACGGCAACGTCGGCAGCAGCATGAATCCCGTGACACAAGTTCCTTTTGTAAAGGACGTGCTGTCGCTCGTTCAGGGCTACGATGTGTCGCGGCCTGACATGGAGGTCTTCTCCGATCTGGTCGACGCGACGAAGACCTTTATCGACAGCGCGGGCGGCAGCGGCAAGAAGACCCGCAAGGAAGCAACGTTGACGCTGCTGGCGGCGGCGAGCAAGATGTTCGGCCTGCCGGTCTACAACATCAAGCGTGACCTTATGGCGACGCTGCGCACGGCGGCGCAGGCGAGCGGAAGCCTTGCGTATCAGTACGAGGTGGAGAAGTTCAGCTATAACCTTGCCAACAGCGGCAACAAGAGCCGGTTTATCTCCATCCTCTACGATGCGCTGGAACAGGGCGATTACACGACCTATGAGCACATCCGCCGCGACCTGATGGAGCAGATGGGCCTTGACGGCGAGAGCATCCAAAGCAGCCTTAAAACCCGCTACAAGAAGAAAACCGAGAGCAAAGAAAACTATTCGCTTCCGCAGAAGTCGCTTGATCTGCTGGGCATCCGGGGGAAGTACGCCTACGACAGCGGCGAGGACGAGGAGAAATTCAGCGCGGCAGACCTGAACGCGAGCGCGTACAGCAAGTACGAGACGCAGAAGGGCGAGACCTACCGCACGCAGGCCGACAAGGCGACGGGCAGCGGCGCGTTCTCCCGCCTTTCTGACGAGGGCAAGGACAAGGCGCTCGGCTACGTCGAGAGCTACGCCGAGGCGATGGCGCTGAAAGAAAACTCCGGCGGACAGTATGAGATCACGACGAAATGGATCCAGAACGCGCAGGAGGCACAGAAGCAGTACCGCATCGACCCGGGCGTGTTCGCGGCCTGCAAGGCGGCGGCGAGCGAGTGCGAGAGCCTGAAAGACAAGGACGGCGAGACCATTGACTTGAGCAAGGGCTTACAGATCATGGAAATGCTGTTCCGCTCGGGCCTCAACGAGCAGCAGCGCACGGCGATGTACGAATATCTGAACGTGCCGAAGAGCATCCGCCACTGGAACCGCGCGCGGGTGGATGAGCAGCTTGCGATCATGCGAAAGAAAGCAGCGTGAGAGAAAGAACCTGTCGGGAATTCCGGCAGGTTCTTTTTGCCCCGTGGTGAATTTGCGAGGGCGGCATGATAGGCTTAACACAGAACTCTATAAAAGCGGGGCAGGGCCGCAGAAAGGAGCAGAACATGATAGACTTGGCAACTGCCGCGTCGGTGTGCTCTGAGATCACGGTCATTCTCGGCGCGCTGGCGCTGCTGATCAAGCCGCTGCGCAACAGGATCCTCGGCTTTGACAAGCTGACGGACGCGATGAAATGTCAGCTGCGGCACGATATGCTGCACACGTACTACCGGCACAAAGAGGACAAATTTATTCGCCAGTACGAGCTGGAAGACTTCCTGTATCTCTACAAGGGATATAAGATGCTCGGCGGCAACAGCTTTATCGACAAGATCAAGTCCGAGATCGACGGATGGGAGGTCAGGACGTGAAGCGCACAAAGAAGCTCAAAACGCGCAACCGCATCCTATGCGCGGTCGCCGCGTTTATGAGCGCGTTCATCGTGTATACCGTCGTATTCTACAGCATCAAGGGGTGGCAATGGGATTCCATGTTCCCCTATGTGCTGGGGGTGGGCGGCATTGTAGATGTGATGACGGCGGGCGTCGCCATCGCGGACAAACTATCGGGACGAAAGGAGAAAAGCAATGGAACTGATTTATAAGAGACTGGCAAACCTGCTGAGCGTCAAGAGCCTTGTGACGCTTGCGCTGACGGTGACCTTCTGCGTGCTGACAGTGCGCAGCGCGGTGACGCAGGAGTTCAACACCGTGTATCTGATGGTGATCGCGTTCTACTTCGGCACGCAGAGCCAGAAGGCGCAGGACGTGATCGACAGTAAGGGAGAATAAGGGCATGGATATCCGCAAATATCCGGCCAACGCGGGCAACGTCGGCGGCACGCGCGCGGCAAGCGCGATCAAGTACATCGTCATCCACTACACCGGCAACGACGGCGACACAGCGATGAACAACGCGAAGTATTACGCGGGCAACGTCGTGAAGACCAGCGCGCACTACTTTGTCGACGAAAAGGAGATCGTGCAGAGCGTGGACGATTTGCGCATCGCGTGGGCGGTCGGCGGCAAGAAGTACCCGAGCTGCGCGCAGACCGGCGGCGGGACGCTGTACGGCAAGTGCAGGAACGCAAACAGCATCAGCATTGAGCTATGCGACGAGAAGAAAAATGGCGTGTACGCGCCGGGGGCGAAGACCGTCGCGCAGGCGCTCGAGCTGACGCGGGCGCTGATGAAGAAGTACAGCATCCCCGCGAGCAACGTCATCCGGCATTTCGACGTGACGGGTAAGCTCTGCCCTGCGTACTGGGCAGGCCGAGAGAACGCGGGCAAGTGGGAGATCGAATTCCACGGCAAGCTGACGGGGCCGGACTACCGCGCGCAGCTTCAAAAGCGCGCGGGGCTCGCCGACGCGACGCTCGACTATCTGGCCGCGTACAAGTACGGCGACGATCTCATCAGAAAGCTTGCGACGATGAAGTGAACGGCATAAAATACTCCCTGCTGTGGCGGCAGGGAGTATTTACATTATTTGTGTTTACCGACCGGTGAGGATGAATTGTGTAGATATTTTTGGTAAAAATTAAGTGGCCAGATCGTATTCGATGTGGCGGTCGGGGTAGAAGCGGATTTCACGGATGATGATGCGCCAAAACTCGCGCCGCTTTTCCGGCGAAAGCTCCTCGTATAAGGGCTTCCAGCCGGTGACAAGGGCCTTTTCAATTGCCGAGCAGTCGGGGATCTTCACGGGTTCCTGCTTCTTCTCGAGATCGGCAATCTTTTCCAGCATGGTTTGCCGGTCGGCCTTATACTCATCCAGAGAAATAAGATCGTTCAGGTACAAGTCCTTGAGCTTTGAGGTTTTGGCTTTCAGGGTTCGTATCTCGGCGGAGTAGTCTTTTTCCGCCTGACTTTCCTTGAGCCTCGCGATCTCGTATTTGAGGGCTTCCATTTTCGCTTCTACTGTGTCGAGCAAGTACCGCTCGACCTTTTTTTCGCTAATGTTCTTATTGTTCCCGCAGGCTCCGTGCCTGTTGTATCGGATCGGGCAGTTGTAGAATTTGACGCCGCCGGTCGTTTCGGTGCGCCCGCCCAAACTGCCGCCGCATTCCCCGCAGCGCATCAGGCCGGAGAAGAGATAGACGCGGTTTTTGATGGGGCGGCGCGTGACGCGCTTCCGCATCGACTGTATTTTGTCAAACTCCTGCTTTGTGATGTATGGGGGGCAGAAGTCATCCTTCCCAAAGCAATGCCCGTAATAGGTTGGCTTATCCAGCATGTCGCTTGCGCGCTGATATTCCAGCGGCAGGCCGTATTCCAGACGCACATGGTCCTGCGCCTGAAAGACGGATCCGCAAGCGAGGTATTTGCGGAAAAAGGCGGAAACAGCGGCTTCGGTGTTCGGGTCTTTCACCATCTGTTTCCCCTCGATCTGATACCCGATAGGGACGCTGCCGCAAAGGGGTTCGTTCCGCTCGCGTTTTCCCTCGAATACAAATTTGATGCGTTCGCTGGTGCGGTCGGCTTCATCCTGCGCGACAGAAAGCATGATATTCACCTTTAAGCGCCCTGCGGCGGTCTGCGTCTCGTAGTCCTCTTCGGTGGCCTGCCAGACGACGTTGTGCCGGTCAAGGACTTCCTGCACCGCATAGTAGTTCCCGACATTGCGGAACCAGCGCTCGAGCTTGATAAAGAGAACGATATCAACCTTTTGCGCCTCGACATCTGCAAGCAAACGCAGCAGAGCGGGGCGCTTTTTGTAGGGCTTGCGCGCGGATATGCCCGCGTCCTCGTAAACGCCGACGACGGACAGGCAGTGCGCCTTTGCGTATGCTTCCAGAGCGGCGCGCTGGTCGGCGAGGGACAGGCCGTGCCGCGCCTGCTCTTCGGTCGACACGCGGATATAGAGCGCCGCACGCTTCATGGCCGCTTCCCCCTTCCAATGAATTGAAGCAGAAATATTGCCAGCTCTTTCGCATCATTTTCACTGAGCGCCATCACCATAGCGTCCCGCGCTTCGTCGCTCGGCTCGGTGATGATTTTGCTCGCCAGTTCGGATGACAGCATGATGATACTCCTTTCTTATACGATGGGGGCATTATATATTCGTTGGCAGGGGGTAGCGCTTGGACGTGATGACGCGGCCCTGACAGACGACGGTCTGATTGCTCGTCGGGTTGATCAGCACGTCGGCATCCGCGGATGCGGCGAGGAGCTTTTTAATCAGATATTTTTTTCGCTGCGTGCTGCTCTAAATCCTTTATTCGTTTAACGATGTTTGGCTCACGGTAGCCTTGAATCAAATTCTTATTTGCTGCTATCCTGTAAAATGCAAGATACAGTTTATATAGATCGATACATAACTCATTGGGCGAATGGTCGCCTCCGAGCGGCCCATCAAAAAGATCAATGCTGGGACGGTCGTCATTCAAATCAAGATAGGTACTTCTCTTATCGAGAAAAAGGGGCACAGAACCATCACAAATAGGGGCTAAATACTCATAAAATGTAGCAACGAAAAAGTCATAGGTGTTCATGCTATCAACATGGTCATTCCAAACGTCAAACTCTTTTCTTAAGAAGTTGTCTCTCCATGACTTTTTATAATCGTAAAGAATTACTTCGATGTTTTTTGTGGCGTTTTGACTGAACGAGAATTGCGGGTATATTGCAGTATTTGCCCAGTACAATACGTCTCCGGAGTTAATTCCTTGAATTTCCCGAACTTGTTTCTGAATTCCTTGAGCAGCCATTAAGATTTTCACTTTCCCGTGAGCGATATATATTTGCCAAAAAGCACAAACTCCGAGGACTGACATTATCCCCAACAAGGCATTCAAATAAATCCCCCCTTCTCCGTCCTTTTCCCTATAGTTGCTCTTTTCTGAAATCAACATGTATTATCCTGCTGACCGACCGGACTGCTCGGGGTTTTCGCGGTATTTTCGCAAGGCAAGCTCAACAAGAGCTCGATCATCGAGCGACGCGCGTCTATAGCACCGTAGGAGCTGCATCTCATCCTCGGAAACAGAAAGTAAGAAGTCCTGCTCATTAAGAGGCTTTTCAAAAAAGCGGTCGCTGTTCACTTTTTCTTTTGCAGCTTTTCGCAAGGTTTCCTCTGCTTCATCGTCAATGCACATCAGCCATGCCGGAGATACTTCGAGGGCCTTTGCCAGCGCCGAGATTGTATCTCGCTTTAGATTTACGATCAATCCATTTTCGTATTTATGGATAGCGGAGAATTTTACACCGACCTTATCAGCAAGGTCTTTCTGCGTCATTCCGTGAGCCTTTCTTGCATCGCGAATGCGCTCTCCTGTAGTTGCCATATCCGAACCTCACTCGTAAAGATTGTCTTAATTATAATCAAACATTTTTCAAAAATCAATAAACTTTTTCTTGACAAGACAAAAAACTGTGATATTATTAAATTGTCCTAAAAAGACAAAACAGGAAAGGAGGCATAGAATGTGGACAAAGATTTATTCAAGTCTTTTCTCGTCAAAAATGGAGACACACAGCAGAAACTTGCCGAAGCGCTGGGGATTTCGCTTTCCAATCTCAACATGAAAATCAATGGGAATGGCACATCGTTCCGGCAGAATGAAATTGCGGCAATTAAAAAGCGGTATCACATGACTGCTGGTGAGGTAGACGCTGTTTTTTTTGCTATTTAATTGTCTTAAAAAGACAAAGCAGCGAAAGGAGCACGATTTTTCTGTGATACGCTCACAGAAAAAGTTAGCTGTCCTACTTGACAGCTAACTTTATGAGCACTCAAGGAGGTGAGCAAATGAACTTTCGAAAGGCGCGGCTTGCGGCTGGGTTGACTGTCAGAGACGTTGTGCGCGCGCTGGGCGTGTCCGACGCGGCGGTGTATATGTGGGAAACAGGGAAGATGACACCGACAGCAAAGCGGCTTGTAGCAGTTGCGCAGCTGTACGGATGCACGGTGGACGATTTGCTGAAGGAGAACGAATGAGAGACTTAGTTTATCTGACCCCAAACACCGAAGAGCCGTTCACGACATCTGAGATCATCGCAGAGTGCGCGGGCGTTCAGCATCACACGGTAACGAGGCTGATCCAGCAGCATGAAAAGGACTTCAAAGAGTTCGGACTGCTTCGATTTGAAATCGACGCAGTGAACAAGGCCGGTGCGCGAGGAACGAAGTACACGAAAAATTACAAGCTGAATGAGCAGCAGGCGACGCTTTTGCTTACGTTCCTGCGAAACACGCCGGTCGTCATTGAGTTCAAAAAAGAACTCGTTCGCCAGTTCTTCGCCATGCGCAAGGAGCTGATGAACATTAAGGCAATCAAAGCTGAGCGCAAGCCGTTGCGTACCAGCATGACGGACGCCATCAAGGCGCTGCCGGACAGCCCGCACAAGCAGTTTAAGTACAACCAGTACACCGACCTCGCGTATATGGCGGCGCTCGGTAAAACGGCGCGGCAGCTTCGCAAGGAGCGCGGCGCGGACAAGGCTGCAACGGCAAGCGATTATATGAGTTCGGACGAGCTGACGGCAGTGTCGAAGATGGAGAATCGCATTTCGGTTCTGCTGGAAGTTGGCATGGACTATCAGACGATCAAGAACTCGCTGCTGCGGACAAAGTTGATCGGTGCATAAAAAATCCCCGTCAGGCGGCAACCTGACGGGGGCAGAACATCAAACCATCACGAAAATGTTCCTGCGGACAGTATAGCACATCTGCGGGAGAAGGGCAAGCCCTGCTTGCATATCTTTAACTGAGGAGGCATGAACCATGGATTGTTTTGAAAAGGCTTTGAAGTTCCTCGTGGAGGAAGCGCTTGCGCGGCGCGGCTACACCGCCGACGTCACGATATCCAGAAAGGATGAAGACGAAGAAAAGAAGGAGGCGAAGGGCTGACGCCGCCGAAAGGCGGCGGTGGACAAGCCCGATACGAAAGATGGACTTTACAACATTTCTCGCCGTGGTCGGCGCGGTGGCGCTGGGATGCCTGTTCTCCCGCCTGATTGACGTTTTGGAGGGCAAGCGATGAAATTCTCGCCGGAAGAACTGGAAGAAATGCGGCGGGCTGATGAAGAGATCGAGCAAAACTTCCAGTGGACAAATGAAGAAATTGCAGCATCACGCGAGATAGATGCCAGCATTAAGGCCGCATTGAAGCCCATCGAGAAACGCCGCATCGCCGAGTATCAGCGGGCTTACTACGAAGCGAATAAGGACAGCATCGCCGAGAAGCAGCGGGCTTACCGCGAAGCGAATAAGGACAGCATCGCAGAGTATCAGCGGGCTTACCACGAAGCGAATAAGGACAGCATCGCCGAGTATCAGCGGGCTTACCGCGAAGCGAATAAGGACAGCATCGCCGAGAAGCAGCGGGCTTACCGCGAAGCGAATAAGGACAGCATCGCCGAGTATCAGCGGGCTTACTACGAAGCGAATAAGGACAGCATCGCCGAGAAGCAGCGGGCTTACTACGAAGCGAATAAGGACAGCATCGCAGAGTATCAGCGGGCTTACCGCGAAGCGAATAAGGACAGCATCGCCGAGAAGCAGCAATGGATTAAAAAAAGGCGTTTGGACCACGGATACAGCCAACGTGCGTTGGCGGAAGCCATAGGGGCTTCTCAACCGATGATTTCGCGCTTGGAATCTGGGCAGATGAAGTTGGACACATTTTTTGCGAAAGACGCGCTTTGTACTGTGTTGGGGGTGAATTTGTGAGGAAGCACGACAGACGCACGCGCGAGCAGCGCAAGGCCGATGAATCGATGCTCTTTGCCGGTATCTGCCTGCTGCTGGCGGCGGTGCTCATCGCGGTCTCGGTGATGATGTGATGTGCCGCTGCGAATGGTGCGGGCTGACCTTTGACGAGCCCAACGTCCTGCGCAGGCGCGAGAACCTTGACGGGGAGCGCGGCGTGGAGACGCAGACGATACTATGCTGCCCCTTTTGCGGGGCAGAGGACATCGAGGTAACGAAAGATGAAAATGCAGAAGATATCGACGCTCGGGATGAGCCGCGAGGAGTGGCTTAAAGAGCGCAGGAAGAGCCTCGGCGGCAGCGACATGGGCGCGGTGCTGGGGCTGAACAAATACCGCTCGCCGTGGGTCGTGTGGGCGGAGAAGACCGGCAGGCTCGGCGAAGAACCGGAGAACGAGGCGATGCGGCAGGGGCGCGATTTCGAGCAGTACGTCGCGAGCCGCTTTGAAGAAGCGAGCCGCCTGCCGGTGCGCCGGATGAATTACATCCTGCGCAACGGAAGCTGCCCGTGCCTGCACGCAAACATCGACCGCAGGGTCATCGGGCGCGACGCGGGCCTTGAATGCAAGACCGCGAACGCGCTGAACATGAAACGCTACGCGGGCGGCGAATTCCCCGCGAGCTATTACGCACAGTGCGTGACGTATCTCGCTGTAACGGGCTGGCAGCGCTGGTATCTGGCGGCGCTGGTGCTGGGCAAGGGCTTCTATTGCTACCAGATCACGACCGTCCCCGACGACGACGTGCCGGAATGGTGCGAGAGCAGCGTATATGTCAGCCCCGAGGAAATTGAAGCGCTGAAACGCTGCGCTGCGGACTTCTGGCGCGACTACGTGGAGACGGACAGCCCGCCGCCGATGGACGGCGACGCGAGCACGACCGAGGCGCTGGAAACCATCTACGAGGGCGGCGGCGGCGACGTGGAGCTGTTCGGGCGCGAGAGCCTTGTTGAGCAGTACCAGTACTTGATGAGCCGCAAGAAGGCCATCGAGAAGGACGCAGACGCCATCAAGCAGACGCTGATGAAAGACCTCGGCGACAACGAGCGCGGCTACTGCGGGCGCTTCACGGTCGACTGGAAGGGGCAAAGCCGCCAAACGTTCGACGCGAGGGCGTTTGCAAAGGACCACCCCGATATGGATCTGAGCGGGTACTACAAAACGACGACATTCCGCAAATTTGCGGTGAAGGAGGACAAAGAAAGATGAAGGAAGGACTTATTCAGAACGCGCAGGCGATGCAGAAAGCACCGCAGCAGAAACAGGCGTCGGTCATGGCGCTGCTCAACGATATGCTCGACCGCGATGGGATGCGCAAGCGCTTTGACGAGCTGCTTGGCAAGCGCGCACCGCAGTTTATTTCGTCCGTCGTTTCGATGGTTAACGCGGACAAGAACTTGCAGCAGGCCTTTTACGAATCCCCGATGACGGTCATTCAATCCGCGCTGAAAGCGGCAATGTTCGACCTCCCTATCGACCAGAGTTTAGGCTACGCATACATCGTGCCATTCAAGAATTACAAGAAAGACCTCGGCACGAAAAAGATGGAGGCGACATTCATTCTCGGGTGGAAAGGTATGCATCAGCTCGCGCTTCGTACGGGCGCATACAAGACCATCAACGTCGTGGATGTGCGCGAGGGCGAATTGAAGCGCTACAACCGACTGACCGAAGAGGTCGATATTGATTTTGTCGAGGATGAAGACGCGCGTGAGGCGCTTCCGGTCATCGGCTACGTCGGATATTACCGGCTCATCAACGGCGCTGAGAAGACCGTTTATATGAGCGTCAAGGCCATCACCGCCCATGAGAAGAAATTCCGCAAGGGTGAATATCAGGGGAAGGGCTGGCGCGACGATTGGGATGCTATGGCCCGCAAGACTGTATACCGCATCCTGATCGGCAAGTGGGGCGTTATGTCCATCGACTACCAGACGCGCGACGCGGGCAAACAGCTTGCGGACGTGATTGCCGCAGACGAGCAGGAAGAGGAAGCCATCGACGCCGATTATACCGTCGACGAGACGACGGGCGAGGTCATCGAAAGCGACGGTGATGAGCAGTGAGCCTGAACCGAATCTGCCTGATGGGCCGCATCGGGCGCGAGCTGGAACTCAAAAAGACGAACAGCGGCGTATCCGTTGTGAGCTTCCCCCTTGCCGTTGACCGCAACGGCAAGGATGCCGGGACGGACTGGATCGACTGCGTTGCATGGCGCGGCACGGCGGAAGTGCTCTGCAATTACGCCGACAAGGGGCGCATGATCGTCGTCGAGGGGCGCTTGCAGATGCGCGACTGGACGGACAAGAACGGCAACAAGCGCCGCAGCGCCGAAGTACAGGCCGACAGCGTTTATTTCGCTGACAGCAGGGGCGGTAACAGCACCACGACGAAAGATGCCGCAGAGGACACGGCAGGCGGCTTTGCGGAGGTCGTCGAGGATGACGGCGAATTGCCGTTTTAAGGCGGTGATCGGATGGCAAGAAACTATGCAGCACTCCCCTATGATTACTTAGAGGAGATGGATGCGCTCAACGATGCAGAGTTCGGTCGGCTAACGCGGGCATTGCTGGTTTACAGCATGACGGGAGAGCAGATAGCGCTCTGTGGCAATGAGAGATTCTATGTCAAGCGCATGATGGCGCAGGAAGACCGCTTTAAGGCAAGCTACGAAGATATTTCGATGACGAGGAGCGAAGCCGGTAAGGCCGGTGCTGCCGCAAGATGGCAAAATGGCAAACGCATTTCTGCTAATGGCAAAGATAGCAAAGCCACTAATGCCAATGGCAAAAATGGCAATACCGAAACCAATACCGATACCGAAACCAATATCCAGCTATCTAACGATAGCAAGGGAGAGACGCGCGCGAAGCGCTTTACGCCCCCCACTTTGGACGATGTTTCGGCGTATGTTCGAGAACGCGGCTCAAACGTAGACCCTCAGCGGTTTCTTGACTTCTATGCCTCCAAAGGTTGGATGGTAGGGAAGAACCCGATGAAAGACTGGAAAGCCGCAGTGAGAACATGGGAAAAGCGCGATTCTGAGCAGAATAAGCCGTTTGTCTATGACTACGGCAGCATGGAGGGAAGCCTATGAACGTTGACGCATTGATCGACAGCATCGCGAAAAAGGCCGAGCCTGTGCGCGATCCGGTCGACTACGAGAAAGACGGGCTGCTGTACTGCGGCCATTGCAACACGCCAAAGCAGTGCCGTATCCCCATCGGCGGCAACGTGCGCCTTGTCGGCTGTCAGTGCGCTTGCGCGGCGCGGGAGTACGAGGCGGAGAAGAAAGCTCGTGCTGACCGCGAGAAGCGCTTGCGTATCGAAACATTGCGCACTGATGGCATCCGCGACAAGAGCCTGACGGCGTGCAGGTTTGATACGGCAACGATGAGTGAAGAGGTCATCAAGTGCAAGCGCTATGCCGACGCATGGGACGATATGCGGCGCGAGAATAACGGCCTGCTGCTGTGGGGCAACACAGGCAACGGCAAGACATACGCGGCGGCGTGCATCGCCAATGAGCTGATCGACCGAGGTGTTCCAGCGATGATCACGAGCTTCCCACGCATTCTCAACGCAGGGTACGACAAGCAGGAGATCATCGAGCAGGTGCATTACTACCCGCTGTTAGTCATCGACGATCTTGGCGCAGAGCGCAGCAGTGAATATGCGCTGGAAACCGTCTACACGGTCATTGACGAGCGATACAAGGCCAAAAAGCCGCTGATCGTTACGACGAACCTGACGATGGACGAGCTTTGCAAGCCGAAAGACATGACGTATCAGCGCATTTATGACCGCGTTCTCGAAATGTGTACGCCGCTTGCATTCAAGGGCGACAACCTGAGACGTGCTAAAGCAAATAAGCGGCTGCGGTACGTCAAGGCAGTGTTGGAGGGTGCACCGTGAGCGGGTATCGCGGGGGCATTTTCAAGTGCCCGTATTATTCGCGGGACTACCGCGAATATCTCAACTGCGAGGGCGCGAAGATCGTGCTGCCGAAGGAAGAACTGGACGAATATACGCGGCGCTACTGCGCCAGCGAAGAATGGCGGCGCTGCCCCATTGCGCGGGCGCTGACGCTGCACTACGAAAGGACGGAAAAGCTATGAGCGAAAGAAACAGAGACAAAGTCAAGAATCTTGAGCATGAGCTCGGCAGATATCAGAAAAAAGTCGGCGAGCTGATGAAGCTGAACGCGCAGCTCTCACGCCGCGCCGAGGGCGTGACTGAGATCAGCATGGCGGCGGATGCGCTGCTGGCGCAGGTGGCGCTTACATACGGCGAGGACGTGATCGACGAGGACACGGGCCTGCCGATCGGGATGCGCCTGACACTGCCGAAGTTCGACGTGCGCGAGACATACCGGCAGTACGAAGTGCACGCCAGAAGAGACGATGGATCGTACATCATTGGCGTCGGCTTGCGCAACGACCCGGCGGATGACAAGCGGGAAAGCACCGGAAATGCCGCTGAGAACGCGCAGGAGCGTTCGAAAGACGAAAGACGCGAAATTACACCCACTAACGATAAATGCGCTCAGAACGCGTTACGGGGCGATTTACGGGAGGCGAACGATGGCACTGACGTCGGCTGACCTCGCGCGGCTCGGGCCGCAGGCGCAGAAGCAGGTGCTTGATAAACTGGTGGGGGAGCAGAAGCTGAAGAAGAGCAAGTACGGGAATCGAAAGGTCGTGAGGGACGGCATCAAGTTTGATTCCGAGCGCGAGGCGGCGCGTTTCCAAGAGCTGAAAGTGCTGCGCGCGATGGGCAAGATACGCAATCTGCGGCTGCAAGCGAATTTCACGCTTGTGGAGGGCTATACGACCATTGAGGGCGAGCGAATCAAGCCGATGGTTTATCGTGCGGATTTTACTTATGAGCGGGCGACAGAGCCTGATATCGCGGGCGTTGTGCACTGGCTGCGCGAGGTCGAGGACGCGAAAGGGATGCACACGCAGGCCTACGAGCTGAAAAAGAAGCTGATGCAGGACAAGCACGGCATCACGATCCGCGAGGTGTGACGTGGAAGTATTTGAGCATTGCCACAGTTGCAAGCCGCCTGTGAGGCACGTGGGCTGCCACAGCAAATGTCCGCACTATCAGGCGGACATTGACCGCTATTATGCGGCAAAAGCCGAAGAAGCGCGGCAGCTGCAGGAAAAAGACGATTATCTGGGCGCGCGCAAATTCAAGACGCGGCGCATGCAGGGATTACGGAAATAAGGGGAGCAAGAAAAGATGTTGACTGAAAAAGAGCTGGGCGAACGGCTCAAAAACGTTCGCGAGGTGCGCCGCATCAGCCAGTTCCGACTGGGCGAAATGGTGGAATGCGGGCAGGGGCATATCGGAAAGCTGGAAAAGGGCGAGCATTACCCGAAGCTGCCGACGCTGTACAAGATCAGCGAGGCACTCGGCGTTTCGGCAAGCGATATTCTGGCGGAATCGCCGCCGTCGAAGAGAGGGATGCTTTCGCCCGAGGAAGTCGGTGCGAACATCCGCAAATGGAGGACGCTGCGCGGGCTTGGCGTGAAGAAGCTGGCGGAAAAATCGGGCGTATCGCGCAACAGTATTCGAAACCTTGAGACCGGCAAGTGCATGAGCTTTCTGCTGACCTATCAGTACATCGCCGAGGCGCTGGGCGTGACCGTCGGGACGCTGCTCGGCGAGACGGGAGGTGCGGAATGATGAAGCCGGTGGCATTTAAGACGGTCGTATATCCGCAGCTCAAGGACGCTTTGCAGGCATCGGGGATGACGCCGCCGGAGTTGAGTAAAAAGCTCGGCGTATCGCCGCTTTGCACGTGGCGATGGATCACGGGGAAGAACGAATTCAGCATCGGCGTTATCAAGGCGATCCTCGCGGTGACGGGGCTGACGTTTGAAGAGGCTTTCGGGGAGGTGCGCGCATGAGCAAGATCATGAGACCGAAAACACCATTTGAATTCTGCGTTTATCCGAAACTCAAGGAGTGCCTTGAGACAGAGAACTACAATCAGACCACGCTGGCGCAATCCCTCGGCACGTCGCAGTTTACGGTGTCAGCGTGGACGCGCGGCGACCGCGATACAACCGTGCGGCTTCTGCTGGCACTGGAAGATTTGACGGGGATGACGTTCCGCGAGATGTTTGGAGAATGCGAGGGGAGAAGATGAAACACCTCGGCAATATCACGAAGATCAACGGCGCGGAGAT
>ERZ808292.121-NODE-121-length-23868-cov-10.954395_pt1 | contig 23868 bp, 17 predicted proteins | sample MGYA00521275_ERZ808292 | MGnify/ENA primary metagenome ERZ808292 (study PRJEB31516, sample SAMN03275613) | gut metagenome | biome: mammalia-associated habitat; material: feces | host: Papio cynocephalus | place: Kenya | collected 2012-07-26 ... | reverse complement strand
ATCGGGCACGGATTTCAGACTTTCTTCCGTCGAACTTACGATTGTGGGCAAAAGCATTATGCTCACCGTGCATACGCCTGCGATTATACTGCTCGTTCCCGTGAACCATTGCTTGAACGTAATCATACCGAAAAGACCATAAACTATGGACGGAACGCCCGAAAGCACGTTTATGGCGGTGCGAATAGATTTGATAAAAAAGTTGCGCTTTTTGGTGTACTCGTTGAGGAAAATCGCAGTCATTATGCCTATGGGAACGGAAATCAAAAGACTCAAAGCAACCGTATAAAGCGTTGTGACTATTGCAGGCAGAATCGTGACTTTCCCGCCGAATTCATATTTGCCGTAAATAAGTTCGGGGTTTTTTATAAGTTCGGGAAAACCTTTGACGAATATAAATCCTATGACAAGCACAAGCACAACCGTTGCAATGATTCCTGCGCCGATTGCGAAAATCTTTGCGATATCCGCAGAATGAATCTTGTGCATAAAGCCGCTATATTCATACTTTAACTGCTTGAAAAATGCCGCTAAACGATTGTTTTTGTGCCGCGCACGATCGTTTTGTCGATTTTCCAGTCTTTTTACCTTTTTCGAAGTGACGGTTTTCACAACTTGCTTCGATACGAGATTGAACACAAGGTTGACAATGAGAATGAAAACCAACAATACCGCACCCGTTGCAATCAATGCGCCTTCTTGAAGCTCGCCGGCATACCCCATTTCGAGAACAATATTTGCAGTAAGCACACGGAATGACGAAAATAATCCGTCGGGATAAGTCACCGAGTTTCCGGCAACCATAACGACAGCCATCGTTTCGCCGAGCGCACGTCCTATACCCAACACCAAAGACGCCGTTATTCCCGAACGAGCCGCAGGCGACATAATGTGAAACACCGTTTCGCTGTGCGTTGCGCCCATTGCGAGCGAGCCTTCGTAATAACTTTTAGGCACGGCTTCGAGACTGGTTCTTGACAGCGACACGACGGTCGGCAGAATCATTATGCCGAGTATAAGCGACGTTGCCAAAAGTCCGCTGCCGTTATTCGGGGCAATGTTTGACAGAAGCGGAAGAAGAAACACGATTCCGAAAAATCCGTATACGACGGACGGTATGCCCGCCAAAAGGTTAATGACCGAAGAGAGCGGTTTTTTGAGAAATTTCGGACAGTAAAACGCAAGAAAAATCGCCGTGAAATATCCGAGCGTTCCGCCGATTATCAGCGCGCCCACCGTTGCCGAAAGCGTGCCTACGATCATTGTAAAGATGCCGTAACTTCCTGACGCTCCCGCCCCGTACACATCGTCTTTGTCGGGCATCCATTTGTCGCCGAAAAGGAAGTTGAAAAAACCTATCTCTTGGAGTGCGGGAACGCTTTTTGCAATCAGAAAAGCGAAAATCGCAACGACGGAGATTGTACAAACAACCGCCGCCGATGCGAATAATACTTTTCCTATTTTGTCTATGAGTTTATTTGCAGTCATAATTATTTGAGTTGACTGAATTTGGTGATTTCACCGGTATAGATTTTGTAGAGTTGTTCAAGAGTCAGATCTTCAACGCTCGTATTGTCTTTGTTGACGATGACCGCAACTGCATCGAGGCAAACATTGAAACTGTCGATGCCTTCTTTGTCTACTGCCGCAGAGGAAAGACCGATTACGTTGCCGGTTGCATCTTGCTCAACCGCTTTACGACCGACAGACGAACCTTCGAGTTGAATGTCGAACAAATCGCTTGCGTTCGCACCGTAAAGACCTGCATACGCTTTTGCCGCCGCGTTGATAAGTTTTTCCATAGAGGTAGAGCCACGCACGACGATTTTGTCACCTGCGGGAAGAGTCGATTGTTTTTCGTAAGTGCCGACCGCTATTGCTTCCTTGCCCGCATTTGCTCTCTTTGTGCCGTCGGAAAGGAATATCGTTCCCACTTCCTCGCTGTCGCAAATCGCTTTGAGTGCGTCGCTCTTAAGATAAGAAAGGAAATCTGCCGCTCTTGCGCTCAATGCCGTTTTGTTTGTCGTCATAACAACGAACGGACGTTGGATTTTATAAGTACCGTCAAGCACGGTCTGCTTGCTCGGCGCAACGCCTGCAACCTTTACGACCTTGACCGAATCGTCAACCGAACCGAGAGAAACGTAGCCGATTGCTTGTTTGTCGGATTGCACAGCCGAAAGCACCGTGCCCGTTTTGCTTTGCACGTTTGCCGTTGCCGTCGTGCGATATACGGTTTTGCCGTTTTCGTCTTTTTCGTTGAGATAATGCGTACCGTCGGTGACGACCTTGTCAAAAGCCTCGCGAGTACCGCTGCTCTGCTCTCTTGCGATAACAGTTATGGCTTTGTCCGGATTAAAACCTGAGTTGCACGCAACGAGCGATACTGCCGTTATTGCAACGAGTGCGATTGCTATTGTAATGAAGATTGATTTTTTCATAAATTGCTCCTTGTTTTAAGTTTGCAAGCAGAGCATATCACTTTCTTGGCTTTCAAACAGCCCGATTTCGGTAAAGCTAACGTAAAGTCTTTGTAAAGTTGCAAAAATCATTCGACATTTGATTTGACAACCGATTTATAATAAACGATATTATATATGTGCTCGCAAAGCGAACAAAGTTAATATATAAAGGTGAAGTATGCAAACAAAAAGAATTCTAACCGTACAAGACATATCTTGCGTCGGGCAATGCTCTCTGACCGTAGCCCTGCCAATAATTTCCGCTTGCGGAATAGAAACCGCAATTCTTCCCGCGGCAATACTGTCCACTCATACTTGCGGTTTTTCGGGCTATACCTGCCGAGATTTGACGAAAGATATACCGCCTATACGCAAGCACTGGCAAAAAGAACGTATCCTTTTTGACGGCATATACACGGGCTATTTGGCAAGCGCAAAGCAAATCGAATACGTCAAAGACGTTATGCAAACCTGCCTTAAACCCGACGCACCCAAAATCGTAGATCCCGCAATGGCGGACAACGGAAAACTTTACCCTGCTTTCGAGACGGATTTTGTGTCCGCAATGAAAGATTTATGCTCGCAAGCGGACGTAATTCTGCCCAACGTAACCGAAGCGTGCTTCCTCACGGGCGAAGAATATAAATCCGCTTACGACGAAGCGTATATCGATACGCTTTTGTCCGAACTCGCCGCACTCGGCGCAAAAACGGTCGTCTTGACGGGCGTAAGTTACGACGATTCCACAACGGGCGTAGTCGTCTTTGAAAACGGCAACAAGCAATATTACAAACACAAAAAATTAAACAGAAGTTGTCACGGCACTGGCGATGTTTTCGCATCTGCATTCGTAGGCGCATACATCAACGGCAAATCCCTCTACGACAGCGCAAAAATCGCCGCCGACTTCACCGTCGAATGTATAGAAAAAACACCGCCGGAGCACCGGTACGGCGTTTGTTTCGAGCAATGCCTTCCGTCCTTGTTTGCGAAATTGAATTAATTGTTGTCATTTCCTATCACACTCTATGTCCATAACCGCCTTCAAGACAAGTAGCGTCCACAGTTACCGCTTCATAATTGTGCGGAAGTTTTTCGATTATGTTATCATTGAATGTATATCCGCAAGTGTTGCAAACGTGCTGGGTATAGCCTATTTCCGTACACGTTGCATCAAAAACGGTTTCGACAAAATCGTGTCCGATTGCTTCGGTTATATTGTCCGTATACGTATAACCGCAGTTCGTGCAAAAATGCGTCGTATATCCTTTGTGCGTGCAGTCGTTGGGGACAATCACTTCTTCAAAATTATGCCCCGTTTCGTCCACATCCGTTTGGACGTATGTAAAACCGCAGTCAACGCAAACATAGGTTGTATATCCTTTTTCCGTGCATGTCGGCTCGGTTTTCGTTTCGGAATAATTATGTGCTTTGACATCTGTGAAATTGTCCTTGTAACTTTCACTGCAAAGTTCACAAACATACTCCGTGTAGCCATTTTCCGTACACGTCGCATCGTAGATTTGTTCTATGTATTCGTGTTCGCACGGTACTGCTTCCGCACCGCCGTCATACGCAAAAGCGGTTGCGCTTCCTGCGCCTATGAACACGCTCATACACAACGTCAGCAAATATGCCGACAAAAAGAATTTAAGTTTTTTCAAAAGTTCCTCCTTGCTTTATCTTTTTGCTTGTTCTTGATATTGTTTCATTTTAGGCAACAGTTCAAGTTGTATTTTGTCTGCTGCCACCCTGATTTCGTCCGCAATACTCTTGCGGTAGTTTTCGGTAATAGCAAGCAACAACCGTGCCTTGTTTTCATACGACGCGCGGCGCAAAGCCTGCTCGTCCTTTCCATCGAGATACTGGCAGATATTCTCCACCACTCGTTGAAGTTCCGCTTCAACGTCATCCCATTGTTTTGAAAGTTCTTCTATACGTTTTTCTCTGTCGCTTTCGAGTTCGGCTGTCTGTGCGTTTTCGAGTTCTTCCATTGCGTTGGTCACAAGGTCATCCAAAGTTCGTCCGCCGTCACCTGCAATATCGAAAACATAATCTTCTTTTTCAAACAGCACCGCTTCTCTCTTTCCTATCGACGCTTTACCTTCCGGGAAATACACTTTTTTGAGTTCGTAAGACGGTGTGAAAACGGTCCATATAGGTTCATAACCTCTGACGGAAACAATCGCGTCGCCTTTCTCGTCACCGTTCAAGCGTTCGAGCATTCCGACCGAAATGAGCGGTTGAAGCGTTGCACCTGTATGACTCTTATACGATTTCTTTTTCGTTCGGAAATTTACTGTATTCCCTAAGTAGATAGGGTTTGATAGAATACGCCTTATAGCCGATACAGTCCATAATTCCGGGTGGTCTACTTTTTCAAGTTTATATTTCCATCCGACCTTCTTTTTCCACACAACCGGCGATATGGCTTTCTGCGCGTTTAACTTTTTACTGATTTGCATCGGACCGTAATTCTGTTCTCCAATTCTTTTTAACACCTCGCTTTTTGTATAATTCGTGCCAAGCCGCTCTCCTCTGATTGCTTTTTTCTTCTGTGGATGCAGATAAGAAAAATCTTTCCCGTTTCTTGTGATTTCCACGCCGTAATTCGTTTGAAGGTAGGTTATAAACTCTTTTTCGCTATGCGATACAGTTATACCTTCCTGAATAACCTCTCTGAGTTCTTCCTTCCAACTTGTTCCACACTTCAAGATGATGTGCTTCTCTTCGGACGTGCGTCTATGCTTTGCGCCTTTACGCCAATTCAGTTCACTAAAACCGTATTTTTTGCCTATTCGATTTGCCTCGTCTTTCATCCTGCCGTACTCATCGGAATTGATATGTAATTTTTTCCCTGTAATTGAATCCACGGCATTCACGATGATATGACTATGTACCGTTTTCGTATCCGTATGGGTAGCGATTACACATTCGTGATTATAAAACAATAACGCCGCCATTTCCTCAGCATACTTCTGCGCCGTCTGCGGGCTTACGTTATCCTGCCTTGCACAGGACAATTTTATATGATAATATTTTCTCTCATCATACCCTGCACACTTCCCGAAACGCTTTGTCGTTTCATTAAATTGACTTGCATAATCTTCGTCCTCAAACAAATTTCTGACCGAAACAAACTCCGCTTTATTCGGATCGGTTATATACGAAATTGCTTTCCGTGGCGTACTCTTGCTTGACGTGCATTTGAATAACGGCATTACATCCCCTCTATGGCTTTTGAAATATTACGATATGTATTTTTTAATTCTTCCACGCAAGATAAAAGTTCGCGCTTTGTCGTCAAGCCATAATAATTTGCTCTTACAATCTGATTCAAGTTGTTGCCTTGCCTTTTTAATTCATTCAGAATTTCGCCCGAATTTGCAAAGACTACAATCGGCTTATTTGTAATAGCCTTTATGATGAAAGCGGTCATCGTCAATCCGCTTGACTTAATTTTTTCGTCTATAATTTTACGTTCATTTTCCGTTACCCTGAATGTGTAGGCATACGGTCGAGTCCTGTTACTCACGTCTTTCTCCTTTTATTTTTCGCTCTCGATAAGGGTTTTAGGGAAACGCAGTTGCCCTAACGAGGCGAGCGGTTACGCTTGGTATTTGGCAAGCCAAATGCGTACCTCGCTATGACCGTTACGCCTACACTACTCCCTGTTCTCACAAATTGTTTTTCGACAGAAATATTGCTGTCTTTCTTCCCTGAAATCATAAATCGGATTGTAGATTGCCACTCTTTCCGTTGCGTTTTTTGTTATTCTATTCACTCTTTTTGTTATCCCCTTTTTTATTTTACTTTACTATCCCTAAGGAACGAACTCGTTGCAGTTTGTCTTGATTATGTCGCCGACGTCCCTGCCGTACTTTGCCGTAAGTTGTGCATACGATTGCAACACAAACAAGAATCGTATGCCACGCGAACGTGCGACAGTAACCATTCCTTCGATGTTCTCGAATTTGGGTAGATTGGCAAATTCATCCAACACGAAATAAGTATTTCGTTTCAGAATTGCCGTTTCCGTTTGATTACGGCGCAAGTTCAAATTCGCTTTTTCGACAAGTTCCTTATACATTTGTGTAATGAACAGCGTCACAAAGCGGTGTCTTGTAAAACGCTCGTCGGGGACGATAATGAATACTGCATTGGGCTGTTCATCCATATTTACGACATCCAAATCGTTCTCGCTTGTCATCGCCATAATTCCGGCGTCGGAAAGTTGTTGCATATAGTGAGCCATTCTGTGTTTTCGATGTTAGCATTGATTTTTTCTTCTCGCTTACGAAAAAACAAAACGTCAGTTACGACTTCGGTATTTGCCGTTTGCTTGAACGCCGTATTCGGAAGCCTTATTGCCCCGACGAGTTCGGCTCTGTCCGCAATGTATTTTCGGATAGACGGATTTTGCTTATCCATCGTGCCTTTGCTCGTGATTACAGCCATCAAGCCGTTCGGCTTAATCTTGTCAATTCCCTTTGCGATAAAATAATCGTGGATATAAAAATTGTACTTGTTGTAGTCGGGATCGAATACCGTGTAACCGCCGAACGGAACGTTTGTAACCATAAGGTCGAACGAGTTGTCTGCAAACGAAGTTTCTTCAAAGCCTTTGATTTGTATCTTTGCTTGTGGATACAGTTCTTTCGCAATTTTGCCCGTGATTTTATCGAGTTCAACGCCATACAACTTTGCACCGTCCGCAATCTCTTTCGACATAAACCCAAAGAAATTGCCAGTTCCCATTGCAGGCTCTAAAATGCGATTATTGCCTTTTACACCAAAGCGTGAAAGTGCTTTGAATATGCCGTCGATGACTGTTTTACTTGTGTAATTCTTCGCCAATTTCACGCAATGTTTTCTGTTCCCAAAACGCTTTATAAACAACGATTTTTTGTCTTTGAGTAAGACTCGCCATTGCCTTTGCGACAGCGTCTTTGATCTCTTTTTGTTCAAACAGTTTTTCTGGATTAAGGCTATCGTCTGCTGGCTCGAAACCTGTTTCTTCATTCATAGATTCCAACGAATCGGTTTTGGACTGAATCCTGCGGTTTCTTCGCTCGGTGCGTTCAAACTCTCTGTTCAATTCTTTGATTAAGTTTTCTTGTTCTTCCGTTTGCACTTCGACGGACACACTTTGATACTGCTTGATTTTGTATGTTACTGGTCGATGTGACATTCGGATTACCCCCCTGTTTTTTAGCGTATATTTTTGCTTTTGATGAACGAAAGTGAGCAAAAAAAGCAGTCACTCTTTTGCAAGAATGACTGCTTTTCGTGTGTTTTAGTATAAATTATGCGTTTTCAGCCGATTTCGAAAACCTTCAAGCCAAAATTACTTTCTGGGGTTCTTGATATTAGCCTGTGCTGCTGCAAGGCGTGCGATAGGTACGCGGAAGGGTGAGCAAGACACATAGTCAAGTCCGATTTCGTGACAGAATTCGATGGACGAAGGATCGCCGCCGTGTTCGCCGCAGATTCCGCAATGCAAATGATCGTTTGCGCCTCTGCCGAGCGTGACCGCCATCTTCATAAGTTTGCCTACGCCGTCAGTATCGAGGCGCGCAAACGGATCGAATTCATAAATCTTTGCTTGATAGTAACTGGGCAAGAACTTGCCTGCGTCGTCACGGCTGAAGCCGAACGTCATTTGAGTGAGGTCGTTCGTGCCGAAGCAGAAGAAGTCTGCCTCGGTTGCGATTTCGTCCGCCGTGAGAGCCGCTCTGGGGATTTCGATCATCGTGCCGACTTCGTATTTGAGGTCAACGCCGCTTTCTCTGATGACTGCGTCAGCGGTTTCGACGACCGTCTTCTTGCAGTACTTCAACTCTTTGACTTCGCCGACGAGCGGGATCATAATTTCGGGCATAACATTCCAATCGGGATGACGTTTTTGGACGTTGATAGCCGCTTTGATGACCGCTTTGGTTTGCATAACTGCGATTTCGGGATAAGTGACTGCCAAACGGCATCCTCTGTGCCCCATCATCGGGTTGAATTCGTGCAAACTGTCGCAAAGGATCTTGATTTCGGATACGGATTTGCCTTTTGCTTTTGCAAGTGCTTCGATGTCCTTTTCCTCGGTGGGAACGAACTCGTGAAGCGGCGGATCCAAGAAACGAATGGTGACAGGCATACCTTTGAGTGCTTCCATAAGGCCTTCGAAGTCTGCTTGTTGCATAGGCTCGATTGCTTCGAGAGCAATGGTGCGCTCTTCGACGGTTTCAGAGCAAATCATTTCGCGGAATTTGTCGATTCTGCCCGGACCGAAGAACATATGTTCTGTACGAACGAGGCCTATACCTTGTGCGCCGAGTTCTGCCGCTCTTTGAGCGTCTGCGGGGGTATCCGCGTTGGTGCGAACGCCGAGTGCTTTATACTTGTCGGCGAGTTTCATAATTCTTCCGAAGTAGCCGCTGTTGGGGTCTGCGGGAACGGTCTTGATGATGGTGTCGTAGATGTTGCCCGTAGAACCGTCGAGGGAAAGACCGTCGCCTTCGCGGAACGTCTTGCCTGCGAGTTCGAAGTACTTTTCTTCTTCGTGCATCTTGATGTCGCCGCAACCGGATACGCAGCAAGTACCCATACCGCGAGCAACGACCGCCGCGTGAGAGGTTTGACCGCCGCGAACGGTGAGAATGCCTTGTGCATATTTCATACCTTCGATGTCTTCGGGTGAAGTTTCAAGTCTGACGAGGACGACTTTCTTGCCTGCCTTGCCTTCTCTTACAGCGTCTTCAGCCGTGAAGACGATCGTGCCTGCCGCTGCGCCCGGGGAAGCCGCAATACCTTTGCCGACAATGTTTGCCTTGTCTGCTTCTTTGAGTGCTTTTGCGTCGAATTGCGGGTGAAGCAACATATCGAGAGTCTTTGCGTCGATTTGCAAAAGTGCTTCTTGTTCGGTGATCATACCCTCGTCGATGAGGTCGCAAGCGATACGGATTGCCGCCGCCGCGGTACGCTTACCGTTTCTGGTTTGAAGCATATAGAGTTTCTTTTGCTGAATGGTGAATTCCATATCCTGCATATCTTTGTAGTGGTTTTCCAAAATTTTGCAAACATCTTGGAATTGTTTGTAAACTTCGGGAAGAACCTCTGCCATTTTGGAAATAGGCATCGGGGTGCGGACGCCTGCGACAACGTCTTCGCCTTGTGCGTTCATAAGGAATTCGCCCATAAGACCGGGTTCACCGGTTGCGGGGTTACGCGTGAATGCGACGCCGGTGCCGCAATCGTCGCCCATATTGCCGAACGCCATCATTTGCACGTTGACCGCAGTACCCCAGCTGTACGGGATGTCGTGGTCCATACGATAGATGTTCGCGCGCGGGTTGTCCCAAGAACGGAAGACCGCTTTGATAGCCTCGAAAAGTTGTTCTTTCGGATCGGACGGGAAGGGTTTGCCGATCTTTGCTTGATACTCTGCTTTGAATTTGCCTGCGAGTTCTTTGAGGTCGTCTGCGGTGAGTTCGACGTCGTAGGTGACGCCTTTTCTTTCTTTGAGTTCGTCGATGAGGGCCTCGAAGTATTTTTTGCCGACTTCCATAACGACGTCAGAGAACATTTGGATGAAACGTCTGTAGCAGTCCCAAGCCCATCTGGGGTTGCCGGATTTCTTTGCCAAGACTTCCACAACATCGTCGTTGAGACCGAGGTTGAGGATTGTGTCCATCATACCGGGCATAGACGCTCTTGCGCCCGAGCGAACGGAAACGAGAAGGGGATTTTCTTTATCGCCGAATTTCATACCCGCTTTTTCTTCGAGTTTGGCGATGTTTTCCATAATTTCCGCTTTGATGTCGTCGTTGATTTGTCTGCCGTCCTCATAGTACTGAGTGCAAGCCTCGGTAGTGATGGTGAAACCGTAAGGAACAGGAAGACCGATGTTGGTCATTTCTGCGAGGTTTGCGCCTTTGCCGCCGAGAAGTTCACGCATTTTTGCATTGCCTTCGGCAAACTGATAAACGTATTTTTTGCCCATTTAGAATTCCTCCTAAAAGATTTCTTATATAGTCATAAATTATAATAACAAAAAAAGCGCGCGTTTGCAAGAAAAAACTATTATATTGCCGAATTATTTGAAATGTATCAAATATTTAACCTTTTTAAGCGGAATATCGACGAGCGAAACGCCGTATAAGCACCATTAGACAACCCAAAACGTCGCATAACAGCCATCGACAAGAAAAAACGCCGGATAAACAGACCTCGACAATAAAAAACAAACTAAATTAATCAAGTTTTGAAAATGAGTTGCGCCCGTCGTTTTTTTTTGTTACACTTTGTGTATCAATTCTTTTTAGAGGTGCAATATTTATGGACGCTGACCCTCGAAGTAGTCAACATCTCCGCTAAATACGCACACGTTTGAGGTTCTTCTACGTGGCGCGTATCGCTATGCCCATAGGAGGACAAAATGATCCAAGTCTACAAAAAAGTCAACAAATCCGTTATCGAAGTCGACCCCGAACTCATCGTCGATGGCTACGATTTCAACGAGCAATGGATTCATATGTCAAACCCCACCGACAAGGAAATCGAGTTGGTGTGTTCGTCGTGTCAGATTCCCGAAGACTACGTCAAAGCGGCGTTGGACTCGGAAGAGCGCGCTCACTGCGAAAAAGAGGACGGCATACTTATGGCGGTCACAGACATTCCTATCACCGAAGAAGACGACGACCGCTACACCTACGCCACCCTGCCTTTCGGTTGTATCACGACGGACAAAACGATCGTGACGGTTTGCTTGAACGAAACGTCCATAATCAACGACCTTATGGCAGGACGTTATGTCAAGGATTTCAACATCCACAAACGCACTCGTTTCGTGCTTCAACTTCAATACGTCATCGCAAAAAAATATTTGCAATACCTCAAACAAATCGACAGAGCGAGCCAACGCGTTCAGGCGGAACTCGAAAAAGCGATGAAAAACGAGGGACTCATCGAAATGCTTTCGCTTGAAAAGTCGCTCGTATACTTCTCGACTTCCCTTCGTGCAAACACCGCCGTTCTCGACAAATTCCCGCGCCTTGTGAAATTCTTTGAGGAAGACGACGATTTGTGGGACGATGTTCTGATTGAAAACAGACAGGCAATCGAGATGTCGAACATCTACCGCGACATTTTGAGCGGAACGATGGACACCTACGCTTCGATAATCTCGAACAACCTCAACGTCGTTATGAAGACGCTCACCGTCCTCACGCTTTTGGTTGACACCCCTGCAATGATAGCCGCGCTTTGGGGTATGAACACGGGCGTTCCCTTCGAAGGCAAACTGTGGGGATTCTGGGTTGTCGTCGGCATAAACGTGCTTGTCTGCATTGCGCTCATAATCGTGTTTATCAAGAAAAAAATGCTCAAATGATTTTGACAAGCAAATTCAAATTCAGCTGATTAGATAACCGAAAAAACGTCAATTAGATGCTTGCAAAACGAAAAATCGAAAACATATTAAAAACGGAAGCGAATCGCTTCCGTTTTTCGTTGCTTATTGATTGAAAATCCGTCAAAACCGATATTCTATCAGCCTTGAATAAGGGATTTCATAACCTTTGCCATGCACTGAATGACGATTTTCCTTTCGGCAGGAATATCTTTGAATTTGTTATATGCCGACAACAAGAGCGTTGCGATGTTCATCTTCATTTGCTTTGACATATTTTGAGCAAGCATATAGTCCACGAGGTTGGGGAGTTTGACGAGTTTTGCGGGCTTGACGATTTCGTCGTCATCCTCGCTCGGACCGTCCACGACGTAAACGACTTCTTCTTTTTGTTCGTCGGTTGCGGGTGCGGTTTCTTGAGTCGGCTCTGCTTCTTTATTTGCTTCTTCGACTTCTTTGCTTTCGTCGGAATCTTCGACTTTGTCGACGGATTTTTCGTTCCCTTCAACCGCTTCGGGTTCTTCTGCGAGTGCAGGAGCGACTTCTTCGAGAACGGGTGCGGGCTTTGCATGTTCTTCTCCCTTGACTTCCTCTACGCTCTTTTGCGGCTCTTGCGCGGATTGAACGGGCTTGTCATCGTCAACCGGCTCTGCGACAAGGTCTTCGCCTTGTTCTTGTTTCAGAATGTAGGCGATTGCCTCATACTCTTTGGGAAGCGCGTTGTCGTCCTCGTTGACGGGTTGAGCGGCGGTGTTGTCGTCATCGTCGTTGATGAGTTCGCTTTCAAAGAAGACCTTGTCTTCTTGCCGTTGAGCCTGTTGTGCGGCTTGAGCTTGTTGTGCGGCTTGAGCTTGTTGTCTTTCAAGTTCTTGTTTTTGCAAGCGCAATTCTTCTTCGCGGCGTTCTGCTTCGAGTTTTTTCTTCTTACCAAACATCTTTACAATCCTCGCAATATTATTTTATTGTGCGTCGGCAATCCGACCTATTGTTTATTTTTATATTTTATTGTTTTTCGTTTTGCAAATCGCGCATAACTTTTCCGAGACAGGATATGACGATTTTGCGATCTTCTCTGCTGTCCTTAAACTTATTGTACGTGCCTATAAGAATAGTGGCAATCTGAATTTTCATTTGCCTCGGCATATTCTTTGACAGCATATAGTCAACGAGATTGGGAAGTTTGACGAGTTTTGCGGGCTTTGCGTTTTCTTCCTCGTCCTCGTCGTCGACGACATACACCACTTCGGGTTCGTCGTCTTCTTTTGCTTCCTCGATTTCTTCGGACTCGTCTTCGACGCCTTCCGCTTCTTCTGCGCTTTCCGATACTTCGGATTCGGTTTCCGATTCCGCGTTATCTTCGACTGCTTCGTCGTTTGATTCGTTGTCTTCGACGGGTTCGTCTGCGGATTCGACGACAGATTCTTGCACGTCTTCTTCTGCGGATTCTTCCTCTTGAACGTTATTTTCTTCCGATTCGGTATATTCTTCGTTTTGCGTATTTTCTTCGATTTCGACGTTTTCGGTGTCTGCGACTTCTTCGTTGTCCGACTCGTCGGAGGTTTGCACCTCGTCAAAGTTTTCGGATTCGATCGTTTCGGGGTTCTCTGCGCTTTGTTTCTCGCTCTCTTGCGGCTCGTCTACGAACATTTCGTCCGCACTTTCTATTGCGAGTTCGGTTTCGACGGATTCCTCTTGCGCTTTTTCTTCGAGTTCTTCCTCTTGTTCTTTCAGAAGTTCGTCGATATGCTCTTGCTGTTCGACTTGCTCGTCGGCATTTTCGATTGCGGTTTCCGTTTCTTCGGATTCCTCATCCGCCATTTCTTCGAGGCGTTCCTCTTGCTCTTTCAAAAGTTCGTCGATATGCTCTTGCTGTTCGACTTGCTCGTCCGCATTATCGATTGCGGTTTCCGTTTCTTCGGATTCCTCGTCCGCCGTTTCTTCGAGGCGTTCCTCTTGCTCTTGCAAGAGTTCGTCTATATGGCGTTGCTCGTCGTCCGATTCGACGTCGCCGTCCTGCGCATTTTCTTCTTGCGCTTCTTCCTGTGCGGAAATAATCTCGTCGATATTCTCTTGTTCGTCCTCGTCGTCGAACTCGCTTTGCTCTTGCATTTTCTGCTCGATAAGCGCTTCGATGGGCGTTTGTTCGTCGTCCTCATCCACTACTTTCGCCGTGTTGCGAGCGATGATTTCTTCAACGAGCGAGTTGAGTTCCAAAAGCGGCGAAGAATCGGTTGCGAAATTGCTTTCTATCTGCAAATTGACTTTTGCGTCCAAGTCCTCTTGCATAGCCTCGAACGTTTCGAAACATCTTTGATTTTGTTTGCGCACGAGAATCACGAGCACGAGATACATCACACCTATGAGCGCGAGCGCAGCGAGATGAACGACGCCCATTTTTGCGGCGGGCAAAACGCCGTAGCCCCAAAATGCGAAAAGAGCAAGCAACACGAGCGATACGCCGATGAATACGCCCGAACGAACGTCTTTGTTTCTCTTGACAAATTTGTCGTACACCGCCCCGTCGCTGACTATATCGCTGGGATAGCCAAAGCGCACACCGAGATATTGCACCCACGCGTCACGCAAAGGTTGCGGCGTGTTTTTGGAAAAACAATGCGCCGTAAAATCGCTCACGTTGTCGTCGTCCACGGCGTCCACGTTTGCGAGGTATTTTCTGATTTTTCTTGCGGAAACGTAAAGTTTGCGAGCACGAGAGCCGAGAAGGGTAAACGCAATGACGATTCCCAAACCGAAAATCACCGCCAAAACGACGATGAAAAATAAATTCGTATCGACCGCGGGAAGTTTTTGCGATACTTCCGCAAGCCATTGAAATGCCTTTTCAAAAAAGTCCACGAATCCTCCGCGCACGCAACGGGGTGCGCCCGTAAGTTTCAAATATCTATATAATTATACATAGCGCGCAAAGAAAAATCAAGGATTATTTCAAACAAACGCATATTTTTTTGTTTGAAACAACCCTCGATTCGTCAAGTCGTTGTTTTAGGTTTTTGCTTTAATGCAGTTTATGTCTTGCGATTTTTACAGCATCACGGTTTTGCCGGTTGCAAACGAATACAGCGCGATTTCGTCGACTTTTGCGTTAATCGCACTTTCAACCGCAGATTTGTATAGATAAAGTTGCTTTTTGTACTTTTCAAGCGTTTTTTCGTCTTTTAACGAAGACGTCTTGAAATCGACGATAATCTTCTTTTCGTCGTCGATGAATAAGTCTATCACGCCTTGCACGAGCACTCTGTCGTCGGACGTGAAATCGTCGCTTACGTCGCTTGCCTTTTTGTACATCATAAAGGATTGCTCTCTATGGCACTTTCCTTTCTTTTCCGCTTCGAGCGCAACCTTCATAATATCGCTTTCAAGGCACTTGGCGATGTCTTGCGGATTTACGGATTCTCTTTCCTCTTTGGTGAGGATATTGCGATTTACGAGTTCGTCCATCTGCTTTTCGACTTCTTCCGCCCCCCTTGCAGAATAGTCGATATACTGCATAACTTTGTGATACGCCGTGCCTCGTTTTGCCGCTTCCTCGAACACTTCTATCGCGTCGTCGTCCTTGCTGTCGAGTGCGGAAACGCTGTACTTCATCGCAAGCGACGTCGCTTGCTTATACGGATAAACGAACGCTTGCGCCTTTAGCACCTCGTTCACGATATGGGGGTCGGGAACGAGTTGGAACGAGTCGGGTTGCGCTTTTTGCATGTCGTCCTCGTCCGCGTAATGGCGGAAAGGCACGCACTTCACCGTACCGTCGAAAACCGCGGAAGATATGAAATCCAAATCGCACCCCGCACCGCCGAGTTTTGCCGTAACGCCGAAGCCCGCGCTCTTGGATTCGCTCACCGTGGCGGTGACGTACATCAACTGTTTTGCGCGCGTGAGAGCGACGTAAAACAGCCTTATTTCCTCTTTGAGTTGATTGTCCTTTATACACTTTGCAACCGCGATTTTGGACAGCGTTACGGAATTTTTGGTTTTTTGATCGAAGTCAAAAGCGTTCATACCGACCAGACCTTTGTTGTTACCCTTGTCGCCGCCGAGACCTTTGCCCGTAAGAATGAGGTCGCCCGAACTCGCTTCGTAGTTGAAACCGAACGCCGTATCCGCAACGAAAACGACGGGGTTTTCAAGACCTTTGTAGCCGTGGAAAGTGGAAATAACCACTCTGTCGCCGCCCGTCGCGCCTCTCTCGCCGCCGTCGCCCTCGCAGTAGTTCTGCAAGAATTTGCCGAGCGAGTCTTCCTCGTCCGGACTTTCGACGAACGCTTTGAGTCCGTACGCGTCGCCCTCGCCCGACCGCATAAGATACGCGTCGTAGCAATAGTCGCCAACGATAGTGCGCATAAGTTCTTTCACGCTCTGATAACTCGCTTTGAGTCTGTACGCCTCGATAGTGCCGAGAGTTGCTTTCGCCTTTGCTTTTAGCGCGCGATACGCGTCGTCAGTCGTATATCTCTCGTCGTTTGCAATCGCCAAAAATTTGTCGTAAAGGCAATCGCCGTCAACCGACGCGACGTACGCCAACTCGCTCTCGTCGTATCCGCCGAAAAAGGACAGCAGATACCCCGCAAGCGGCATGTCTTGACGCGGATTGTCCAAAACTCGCAAAAACGCAATCAATTCTCTTTCGGGGAGGGACGCGGATTTGCCGAACGCCCCCTCGTTGACGGGTATACCGCGCGCTTTGAGAATTTGCACGATTTCCTTTGCGCCCGTCGAGCGCGAGCGGAAAAGCACGGCTATATCGCCGTATCCGATATACTTTCCGTCGCCTTTGGCTTTGCCGACGAGTTTTTTGATTTCGCTTGCGATGAAGTTGCCCTCTTGCGCGCTTCCGCCCTCGCCGTCGTCGCCGCACTCTTTTTCTATGTCGTAAAGTCCCGTCGAAATTTGCGCTTCTTCCTTTTGTTTTACGAACAAATGCACCTGAACATACCCTTCGGGATTCACGTCTTCGAGGCGCACCGGCGGCACGTCTTTAAGTTCGAATCTCGCGTCCTTTTTGTAGTTTACGTCCGCGCTGTCTTGAGTCATCGCGCTGTCGAAAACGCCGTTGACGAAATCGAGTATGCCGTACGCGCTTCTGAAATTGCGATTGAAAAATATGTTCGTACCCTCTTTTGCGCTCGTTTCGTAAGCGTTTTGTCGGGATATGAAAATCGCGGGGTCGGCAAGACGGAAGCCGTATATGCTCTGTTTTACGTCACCGACCATAAAGCACTCGCCCTTGACGAGTTTGCGGATTATCGCTTCTTGCGTGGGGTTTACGTCCTGATACTCGTCGACGAACACTGCGTCGAAGTCCTCGCCCGAAGCACCGCCGCCGTTTAGCAAATCGAGAGCCTTGTGCTGTAAGTCTTCAAAAGACAACACATTGTCTTCTTTTTTGAGGTTATCGAGAACTTCCGCGAAATTCTTTGCGACTTCGAGCAACTTTTTGACGTATTTCGCGTTCTGTTCGTGCGCTTGTTCTAAAGCGTCCCCTCTTTGGGCAATCTCTTTCATCTCGTCTATGACGTCGCTCAACTGTTTGAGATAGTCCTTTGCGTACGCGGTGACGAGTTTTTCTTCCTCGCTCGCTTTTGAACTTATCGCCGCGCGTGGCTTTTCGTACTTGGTTGCCAGAGCGCACATGGCGAGCAGTTCGTTTTCTCTTTCTATTTCGGCGCAGAACGTCGTCGCAACCGCAAGGCTTTGAACGTACTTCGATGTCGGCGCAATCGTTTCGAGCCGCACCTTGACTTGCGAAAGCGCGTCGTTTGCCTTTGCGAAAAAGGATTTGTAGTAGTTTTGCAATATCTCGAAAAACTTGCTTTTGTCGTAGGAATCGTAACACTCGGCAACGCACCTTTCGAATTCGTCCTTGTCGGGCTGTATTTCGATGAGGTTGTAAAACTTTATTAGGTTGCTTTTTAGATTTTCCTCTTTTCTCGATTGCGAGAAGATGTCGGCGAGTTCGCAAAACGTTTCGTCGCCGTCAGCGGTATACTTTGCGATGACCTCGTCGAGAGCCTTATTCATATACGAAGCGTGCCTCGTTTCGTCAAGCACCTCGAACGTCGGGGATATGCCGAGTTTGTCGAAGTTCTCTCTTATCAGCGACTGACAAAACGCGTGTATGGTGCAGATATGGCAAAACGGCAGTTCGTCGATTTCTTGTCTGAATCTGTCGCGCTTTTCGCCGCTCGACGCACAAGCCGCCTTGAATAGTTCTTGATGCAGCCTTTCCTTCAATTCGTCTGCTGCGGCGTTGTTGTATACGAGCACGAGCAGATTTTTCAAAGACGCGCCCTCGGACAACATAACGATTATGCGCTTGACCATAGTGGACGTTTTTCCCGAACCGGCGGAAGCGGAAACGAGAATACGCCCTTTTTCGAGCACGGCTTTTTTCTGGTCGTCGGTGAGAAGAATATTGCCCTTTTCGTCGCGCAGAATTTCAAGCCTTTCCTCTGCGTTTTTGCTAAGCGTCACAACGGTATTTTCACTCATTTTTCTCACCTTCCGTATCGAAACTTTCAAGCCCTTTCACTTTGGGCATTTTCCTTTCGTTTGCGCCCTTGTACGCGCATATAGCGGCAAAGTCGCACTTCTTGCATTTGTCTTTTAGAGGCGACGGCTTTATATACCCGTCCGCAATCTTGCTCGCGCCCTCGCCCGCAATCGCCACGGCGTAATCGCCCAGTTTGTCGAATCCCTCTTTCGAGAGGTGTATTTCGGGATTGAGATTCTCGCCTTTTCTGTCCGTTTTGAACGGCACGATAGCGCAATCGGGGTTTGACGTTGCCATTTCGTCGATTAAACCCAACGTTTCGCGACTGTCGCACGCTTGCCCCTTGTATTTGTAGCGGTTGCCGCTCTCGTCGGTAAAACTCGAATATACGGGGAAATAGAACACGCCGCACGGCGTTGCGCCGAGGCTTCTTTCCACCGCTCGCATATAGACGTAAAGTTGGATTTTTTGTCCGCAATACAACTCTTTGAGGGTCAAATCCGCGCTCTTGTAGGTCTTGTAGTCGATGATTATAAACTTGTCGTCCAGTATGTCAACTCTGTCGATAGTGCCTTTGAGTTCGACTTTCTTTCCGCCGAATTCGAGGGACATCGGTTCTATCTTTCCTTCGCCTATTTTCGCTTCGAGCAGGAACGGGCGGAACGCCGAGCGTTTCTGCACCTTGAACAAGTCCTTGCAAAGCGTCGCGCCTTCCTCTTTGAGGCGAGCGAGGATTCTGCCCGTGTCCGCCTTTTCGAGCAACACTTCGAAATTGTTTTCTTTTATCGCGCGGTCGAAATACTCGTACGCTTTTTGCTTTGCCTCGTCCTCGTCTTTTACGTTGCCGTCGCGCACGTCGCCGAAAAACTTTTCAAGAACAAAGTGCAAAATCGTTCCGTTTTCCGTACCCTCGAACGTGCCGTCTTTGCGCTTGCGCAAGGACAAAATATAGTTGAAATAATGTGCGTACGGACAGCCGAAAAAGGTTTCGAGTCTGCTGACGCTCGTGCGCCCCGCAAAATAGGATTTTTCGGGCAAAGCGATTTTTACGGGCGATACGCGCGAATCGTTTACGAGTTTTTTCTCGTCCTCGCTCAAAAGCGACAACGCTGCGCCGAACACGTCTGTATCGTTTGCGTCGCAACGACCGCTCACACCGTTTTTAAGCACCTCGTTGAAGCACGCTTTCTTCGTGGACAGCGCAAGCGCGGCTTTTTGCAAATCCTTTCCTTCGAGAGTGGTGTAATGCTCGAAATCTATCCTTTCGATTTCGAGCGGTTTGCCGTTTTCGCAAAGCATATTCTGAAGTTCAAACACGACGGTAGAGGGTCTTAATGCGCCGCCGTCGCCGCTGTCGGGATAACTCACCACGAGTCTGCCCTGCGGTTTTTTCATAAGGTCGCAAACGGCGTACATACCGTCGAGTGCCTTTTGTCTTTCGCAAGGCGTAATCTCGACGCCGAGCGCAGAGAGCATTTGCTCGTCCTTGTCGGTAAGCACCACACCGCCACCGCTTTGCGAAGGAAGTTTTCCGCTGTTTGCGCCAAGAACGTATATATCGCCGTTTCCCGCAAATCTCGACTCGCCGTCGCCGATAAACACGCAATCGAGATACGTCGGCACGAGCGCGATTTTCAGAGTCTTTATCATCGACTTGAACACGCTCTCGAATTTGTTTATATCCGCTTGCTCGTCAAGCACTTCCACTATCTCGTCGAGCACCGCTTCGAGTTTTGAATTGACTTGCTCTGCGCACTTTCTGAAATACTCGCTTTGGCTTGCGATTTTATCGACGTACTTAACATAGTAAGGGTCGATTTTTTCAAGCAACTCTCTCGTCAACTCGACGAAAACTTTTATGTTTTTGCTTCCCTTGAATCGCTCGGGCGTAAGTATATCCACAACCTCTTTGCGCACCGCTTCCGGAATGACGTTTTCAACTGTATTGTCCAAAATCTCGACTTTATCGTCGATATTTGCATATATAAAACCGCTTTTTTGCTCTTTTGCGTTAAATATCTTTCTTTCCTCGTGCTTTTTGAAGCAATCGTCCATCGAGGTCGGGACGAAGCGCACGTTGTATTTCAGGCAATAGTTTTCAAACAGATACGCGCCTTCTTCGCCGTATCGCGAATAGATTGAAAACAACGGATTCTTTATAAAGTCGCACACTTCGCCGAGTCTGAAATCTGTGCGGTAACAGGCGATTGCCTGCAATATAAATCTCGCTTTCGCTTGTTCGGAAAGCAACTCTTTTTTGTCTATAAAGTATGGTATTTCGTAGCGTGCAAACGTGGATTTTATCTCTTGTCCGTATGCGTCCAAATCGCTTGCGTACACCTCGAAATCCTTGTATCGTCTGCCCTCTCTAACGCCCTTTGCCACGTCGAGAGCGAGGCGCATAACCTCGTCGCTTCTGTCCTTTGCCGAACGCAACGCGACTTTACCGTTATTCTCGGCTTTTTCGTCTGCGCTCGTGGATATGTATGAAAACAGTTTTTTTGAAATTGCGTCAACCGAATCGGGTAAACTTTCATCGTTTCTTTCAATCTGCACTCTGCCCTCGCAAAGAGAGGCGAGTTTCTTCGCCACGCGGTCGGGATATATGCGCTTGTTCGGATTTGAATATCCGCTCGTTATGCCGACGGTCAGCGAGAGCGCATTGTTTGCGATACTCTTGATGATTTCAAGTTCGGGCGCGGAAAAATCGTATATGTCCGTGATGTAAAAGTTGGTCGAGGCAATCGCGCTCGGATTTTGTTTCAAGAACTCGGCGAGAGCGTAAAGCCTCGTCGACGAATCGCTGTGCTTGCCTTCGAGTGCGGCAAGGTATCCGTCGTATATAAGCGCAAGGTCTTTCGCTTTCATTTGCAGAGAAACATTTGCCCTTTTCGAGGATTCGAGCAAATCTTGCGACGATATGCCGCTGTTTCTGACGGCGGTAAGCGCAGCGTAAAGTTCGCTTGCAAATCCCTCTTGAAGCGCGACTTTTTGATAGTAGCAAAGTTTGTCGCGATTGTCGGCGATAACCTTGCCTATCAGCATAACCGACCCTTCGGGCGTAAGGCACTTTTTGATGTCGTTGCCTATGAGTTTGCTCGCAAGCCTCGTGAACGACATAACTTCTATGCCGAACGTGCTTTCGATGCCCAATGCGGAAATAAGCCCCCTTTCCACCGAAGCGGTGAATCTGTCGGGCGCGATGACGATGTTTTTTGAAGTTCCGTCCATATTTTTGGCAAGAATCCCGACCACGCCGAGATATGCGCCTTTGGACGTATTTGAAGTGATAATTTTCATAATTTGAGTATATCACTTTTGATGTACCGTTTCAATCCCTTAGGTTAAACAAATAAAAATTAACAATTTTTATTTGTTTCAATCGGATTTTCGGCTTAACTTGCGAAAAACAAGGCGTTTTTTATTGCGAGAATATATTTTTATGTTATAATAAACACATTATGAAAAAAGTTATTCTCACAATATCCGTAATGCTTATCGCACTTATCGCGTGCCTCTCTATGACGGCTTGCAACAACACTGCGACCACGCAAGGACAGTTATGCAACATTTTGAGCGATCACAAAAGCGAAAAGTTCGTATACGACGTTTTTGCAAAAGACGACATCGGCAACAAAACCGAGGGATATGACGGTACATACACCGTAACGCTCCAAGCGTACTCGGACGGCTCATCGATTTCGAACTTCGGCTCTCAAGACACCAAACTCGAAAATCTTTCTGCCGGAATTCTTGTCAAAGGCTTGCTCACGGTCGGCGCTCAAACCTACGACACGGGTTGCTACTTCACCCTCATCAACGGTTCGAGTTATATGGTGCCTGCTTATTCGTACAGAGTGCAAAAGAACGGCGAAACCGAAACTTTGCGCGTGTTCGGCTCGTATGACGGCAAGAAGTATTCTTACACCCGCACCGTCAACGGTGAAAAGAGCGAAGGCACGATCGAGGCGGCAAGCGCAACCTATTACGACAACAACGAGTTCCACCAAGCGTTGCGTACAATCACCACTTTCAGCGATTCCCTTTCTTTCGGCTTTTCCGTGCCTTTGGTTTCGGCAACCGAAGCGAGTTCGGTCAGCCTCACGGCAAGTGTAAACGGCAAAACGAAAGTCACAACCGCTTTCACCGAAAGCAATGAGAAGTATGCAGACAACGGCATCGAGTGTTACAAAACGAGCGTTTCCCGCGCAACCGAGGTCGCAGGCATTTCACAAACTCTCTACTATGCCACAGGCGACGTTCTCATCAACGGTTGGGCAATGAAACACGTCCTCGTCAAAATCGAAGAACCTTTCAAACACGACGGCAAAACCTTCTATATGAACTACGAACTCAAAACCGCCGAACTTGCGTAATCGAGTTTACGGATTAAATTCGATATGAAAAAAGCACACTGCAAAGTGTGCTTTTTTAATGCCGTTTCACGCGTATATTTTCTGCGTTTTTTGAATCAAATCAAATTAAGCAAAACCCGTATTCTATGTTATTATCGCGCAATCAGAACACCACGACCAAAAGCATTTTGAAGCGTTCTTCACCGTACACGGCGTGCGGGTGTCCCGCTGGCATAACGATACTTTCACCCTCTTTCAAGAAATATTCCTTGCCGTCAATGGTAATCTTTCCCACGCCGTCCAAGCAAGTCACGAAAGCGTCGCCGCCCGACTTGTGCGCGCTGATTTCCTCGCCTTTGTCAAAGGAAAACAGCGTAATCGAAACCGCATTGTTTTGTGCGAGCGTTTTGCTCACCACCTGCCCTTCTTGATACGACACTTGCTCTTTGAGAGTAAGCACTTCCGCTTTCGATATATTTTTCATTCTCGTAATCATAAAATCACCTCTGACGTTTATTTTTTATTCTTTCTGCCTCACGACGGAATTGTTTACCGCAAGGCGCAAATTATACTCGATTAATACAAATAAATGTATTTTGCTCTGTAATGCTCGTACATTTTCTCGCGCATTTCGTCCTCGGAACTGCCAACGGCGAGAATCTTGCCGTATTTCGAGAGAAAATACATATCTTTTGGGACGTAAACGTAATCGAACTCGCCGTCCGCTTGCGCTTCTGCGGGCGTTTTGTAGCGTTTGTCGGTGTTTTCGCGAGCGATATAGCACTTGTCGCCGTCGTTTTTGACGACCGCATAATTACGGTAAATATACGCGATTTTTTTGAGTGCTTCTTCCTCGGTGTCCACGATGTCGAAAGTCATATCGTTTTTGAGGATAATGGCAAAATCGTGATTTTCCACCGCATACTCGAAAATCTCGTCGTCCTCGCCGTCGAGATAAGGCAATAGGTCTTCCCTTTCGCCGTACGTCCATTGCTGGTGCATTTTTGTCATATAAATTCGGGTTTTCATATTATTAATATACCATACCTCAGTCTAAATTTCAAGAAAGCGTTTTATATCCCAAGAAATAAAACTTCCCCCTTCCTCACGTGTTTCCCCTACCGCCGTTCCCCCTCTGCA
>ERZ808292.120-NODE-120-length-23876-cov-3.048613_pt1 | contig 23876 bp, 35 predicted proteins | sample MGYA00521275_ERZ808292 | MGnify/ENA primary metagenome ERZ808292 (study PRJEB31516, sample SAMN03275613) | gut metagenome | biome: mammalia-associated habitat; material: feces | host: Papio cynocephalus | place: Kenya | collected 2012-07-26 ... | reverse complement strand
ATAACTTTACCGCTAATTTACCACAAAAACCAAAAACTACTAAATCAGTTAATATTCCAGCATCTTTTAATGATATCAAGTCTCATAGAACGTGGGGTGTTTTTGGTATGGGCGGGACTAGCTATCCTGAATATTTTAATCATGCTATCGATAGACTTGATGCTGCTATAAAGGCTAATGAGACGCCGAATAGTGAAACCATTAAAGAATTAGCAAAGGCAAAAAAAGAATATCTTGCAGCAGCTAAACAATTTGCAGAAACGTTGAAACCGCGTGTTAAGAAAGGCATAAAACAAGTAAAACTTCGCAATAAAAATGAAGATTTGGCTAAAAAACACCACGATCTTAAAGAAATTAGAACTGAGTGGAAGCGAGTACAGGAAGAAGATTTGTTGAAAGTAACATATAAAAATTATTTAAAATCCTTATTTACAGGTAAATACATATTTAATTAAATGTGGTAATCAATCATAACAGCAATAGTTTAAAATAAAGTAAATCTAATTAGAAATAATTATGGAAGAAAAGAATGAAAGTACACTCGGTGGATTTGAAGCTATCCTTGATAGTTTTATCCCGAGTAAAGATGGTGGTCTTCGTGATCCAATGAAGGTTGAAGAACCTACAGATGAACCAATTGATGATGACGAATTGGACCAAATAAAAGAAAAACAAGTAGACCCTGTTGCAAGTAAAGCAAAGGCTAAAGCTAAAGAAGAAACTTCGGTAGAAGATGAGCCGGGTGATGAAGAACCTGAAGAGGAAGAAGAAATAGATGAAAAACCTATTACAGAACCCCGCAAACCAGGTAGACCCAAATCACAAGAAACTATAGACGCTGAAGCTGATGAAGCTGAATAGGTAGGTAGCTTCTTCGACGTATTAGCTGATAAGTTTGGCTGGAGTTTCTCTGAAGATGAAAAAGACAGCAAACCTAAGAACTTCGATGAACTCATAGAGTACATGCAAGATGTTGTAGAAGAAAACAGCAAGCCTGATTACGCTAGTGATGAGGTAGCCGCATTAGATGAGTTTGTTAGAAATGGCGGTAAGCTTCAGGACTATTTTAAAACAGATCATGAATTAGATCTGGATAATATTGATATTGAAGACGAGCATTCACAGAAAACTGTAGTAAGACAACTTTTAAAAGAAAAAGGATTTAGCGATAAACAAATTGAAAAGAAAATCCAGAAATATGAAGATGCCGGACTACTTGAAGATGAGGCAGAAGACGCAATAGAAGATTTAAAAGAAATAAAACAACAGAAAAAAGAATAGCTATTGGCCGATTAGAAAAGGGAATATGCTGCTGCACTGCAGCGTCAACAGCAATTCTGTGATGCCGTTGTGAGTGAAATAAAAAGTTTAAAGGACGTACGAGGTATAGCGATACCCGACAAAGACAAACGTACACTTATTGATTACATTTTGAAACCTGACGCAGACGGTAGAACTAAGTATCAAAAAGATTACGCCAAGGGTGGTGTGAAGAACCTAATAGAGTCAGCTTACTTTACTATGAATGCAGACAAGTTGTTAGCAGCAGCTAAATAGCAAGGTAATAACTCAGCAATAGAGCGTTTCAAAAGAAGTCTTAAACCATCTGTTGGAACTAGATCAAAAGCACAGCAAACAAGTTCTAACGATGATCCAATCTGGTTATCAGCAGCTAGATCCTTACGTATGTCATAACATTAACAAAATTATTTTATAAAATTTTATGGATAATAATATTCTTAATAACCTTTAGCTTTATAAGGGAAAATGGTTCTCTGACTTGATTGATACCAACAAGATCAGCTTGGCTAGTCAGTAGAAACCGTATGAAGTAGCTACTATCTTGTCTTACGTGTTTGGTACCAAAGACAATGGCTACTCAACTTCACTGGATATGTTGACCGGTGGTCTAGGTAACGTAATGACAATTGATCAGCCTTCGTTCGAATGGGGTGTAATGATTGATGAAGACCGTGCGGTGACAATCCGTGATTTCAAAGCACTCGATGCAGCTCATCCAGGTATTGGTAATACCCCTATTACATTGTGGCTAAACAAAAGTTTCTAAAACTTCTGGCCCCTTGTGTGGAGACACACATTGAAACATTTCGTTAATTGCTGGAAACTCTTAAAGGATTTTATACCGTAGTGTAAAAATTAAAATTATAGAATTATGGAAAATAATGACAATAGACAATCAGCAGCTAAGCAAGATATAGAATTGGTGTATATTCCGGGTTTTGAAGGAATGTATTCTGTGAGTAAAGATGGAGAGGTGTATTCTCACAAAACAAATAAATTCTTAAACCCTTCAAAAACAAAAGATGGGTATTTAAAAGTGGCATTACACAGCAACGGAAAAGTATACTATTACAGAGTACACAAATTAGTTGCAATGACATATTTAAATAACTCGAATAATTTAAAAGAAGTAAATCATAAAGATTTCAACAGAAAAAACAATAGTGTTGAAAATTTAGAATGGATTTCTCATGAAGATAACATTCTACATTCAAAAATACATAATAGGTTTAAAACAGAAAAACCGTATCAGAAAGGTTATATGTTTACAAACATTTTTAATGGGAAATCTTTTGTAATTATCGGTATAAAAAATGTTGCGAAACACTTTGGTTTTAAAGATGCAAGTATTACAGCATTACGAAAACACATTAATACCGGCGAATATGTTAAAAGTGGTTTACTTAAAAATTTACGAATAGATTCTATAGATTTGAAAGTTCAACGACTAGAGCAGACATGCTCGTAAGCTCAAGTGAGCTGAAATACGAAACACCTTTATAGGTGAAGATATAGTCTCATCTTATGTGAAAGCATAAGCAGCTAAAAGCGGGTGTGGAGTAGCGCCCCACACTGAAGACAATTTGGGAAGACGCGTGGTTCGGTCCTGGTGCAACAATTGAATTCGATGACAAATCACAAGCTCGTATTCAAGATGCTCCCTATCAAGATGGTAACCTGTATGTTTATACCTGCTTTGTATCAAGCGGTAACCCTGCAGCCTACATCAACCCTAAAGTATTGAAGAATGGTTGTCAGGTATCTCGTCTGGCTTCTTCTTACGAAGAATACAGTGAAGAGGCTGATATCCTGAACTACAATACTCACTTCAAGATGCGTAACTATTTGACGACTGTTCGTCTGTCTTACGACATCACTGGTTCTGCTTACTCAACTGTAATGGCAGTAGCCTTGAAGGATCCTAAGACTGGTAAGACTTCTTACTTGTGGTCTACTTATCAGGAATGGGTTGCAATGCGTGAGTGGTATAAGCGTATGGAACGTGCATTGGTTTATAATGTAAACAATGTTAACAAAGATGGTTCTTGTAACGTAAAAGGTAAAAACGGTAGACCTGCTTATCAGGGCGCTGGTTTGTTGGAACAGATTGCTCCTTCTAACAGACGTTATTATACTCGTTTGACCGCAGAACTGTTGGAAGACTTCTTGTTCGACCTGTCTTACAATGTACTTGGTACCAACGAACGTAAGTTTGTTGCTTTGACTGGTGAAATGGGTTAATTCTAGCTCCTTAGTGTAGTGACACACTAATGCAAATCTATTTAATTGCTGGAAACACTTAATGAATTTATAAACATAGATTAACAATATAAATTATGGACACGTAGATGTCAAATAGTAAATCAGCAGCGAAGACATTACATAAACCACTGAAAGGGTTTGAATTTAGATATGTAATATATTCAGATGGTACAATATATGATAAATATACAAAACATAATCTAAAGGTATATGATGGTAGAGTTACCTTGAAAGGTATGAATGATAAACCATATCAATATAGAATTGGTAAATTACTTGATATTACTTTTAAAGATTTAGATCTTACTAAATATGAGCCAGTAAAAGGTCATGAAGATTACTTAATAAATAAACTTGGTTCATTATATAATACAAAGAGTAAGCGATTTATAAGTACCACAATAAAGAATGGATATGTTAGATACAATGTAAACTGGTCTAGGAGACTTGTACATCAAGTATTAGCAGATCAATTTATAGCAAACCCAAATCATTATAATTCAATAGACCATATAGATTGTAATAAACTGAATAATAGTATAGACAATTTAGAATGGGTTGATATTGAGGAAAATAAAAAGAGAGCGTACAAGAACGGTTTAACAGCAATAGTTAAAACATTAGTTACATTCTCAAAAGATAATGATAGTTTTACTTTACTGGGACTAGAAAATGCAAGTAAAGTATTCGGCATTACTAAATCAACACTTAGTACAATGATCAAAAGATATGGTGACAAAGATATAGTAATACCAAGTGGTTCAATGAAGGGTTATAAAATAACTACTTCAAAGTGTAAATGTAACGTTCAACGACTATCCGAAATGGAGTAGGGTTCAAGTGAACTCGAAATGGTAGATTACTCAAAAGAGTAAAAGATATAGTCTAATCTCGTACGAAATTACGAGGGGTTTACAAAACGGTCAGTAAACCCGGTTTAGCGTAACGAACTAAACTAAATACAAATGATGAGAGAATTCGACCGTGTATTGAAAGAAAAGATGGCTAACATGAACTTGATCGATACTGTATTTGTAACAGGTTCTGGTGATAGCTTGACTTTCGGTGGTCAGTTTAAGACCTATAAGATGTCTAACGGTATTGAGTTGACGCTCAAATACTTCCCGTTGTATGACAATACGGTTTATAACCGTCAATTGCATCCGGTATCATTGAAACCGTTGGAATCTTATCGTATGACCTTCCTGGATCTTGGCCGTCGTGATGGTGAAGCCAACATCGTTAAGGTCGTTCGTAAAGACCGTGAGTTTGTTAACTGGTGTACAGCCGGTTCTGTAACTCCTGCAGGTTATGCTCACTCGAACACTGAAGTTCGTAGTAATGCAAAAGATGGTTACTCAGTACACTTCTTGGGTGAAGTTGCTTTGATGGTGAGAGATGCTCGTGGTTGCGGTGAATTGATCTGTGACGCAGGTCTTTAATTAAAACATAGTGTATAAGGGGTGTGTAAAGCACCCCTAACATACACCTTAACTTGAATACTCTAATTATATAATAATTATGGAAGTAATCGTTAGAATGACTAAAACAAACCCCTGGACAGGGTTGATGAAATGGCCTACCTGCTTTGATTATCTAGGCTCATATTGGACACGTACTGGTAGTAGATACACTGGCTTAACCCGTGAACAAGCTAGGGAATTTGAACAGAAATTACGTATGAAAGAAGGTATGCTTGACCCAGATAGTACATACTGGGATACCTTCGCAATTAAAATAGGTAAGAAGGATGTGCTTATTAATACAGATAACACTGAAGACTACCTAAAATATTTGTTCCTCAAAGGACACAAACGTGTAGCCCAAGGGTTAGACAAAGTAACACCTTCTACTGACTATGTACTTATAAATAAAGAAGCTGAAGCTGAACAAGCTAATAGAGTAAATAAGACTAAGCGTGAGGCTTACCGTGCAATGGATAAAATGTCACTTGAAGAAATGCGTAAGTGTTTACGTGTATATGGCATTAAAGCCGACTCTATGTCTAATGAGCTTGTTGAAGCTAAATTGAACGAATTAGTGGAAAAAGACCCTGCAAAGTTTATGCGTGTGTGGGTTGAGAATCCGAATAAAGAAATGAATTTCATTATCGAAGAAGCCCTTAGTAAGAATATCTTACGTAAGAATAGAGCCACTTACTACTTTGGCACAGATGTAATCGGTAATGGTATAGAAGACGTTATTGCATTCTTAAATGATAAAAAGAATCAAGAGATTAAGCTTGCAATACTCTCAGAAATAAAGGTGAAATAAAATGACTAAAGAAGAGTTTCATACATACTTTAAAGTAGCCATAGATAAGAATGCTAATGGGGTTGCCTTCGGTGGCGCCCCTGCATTTTTACCTGAGGAAATAGACTACTGGCTAGACTTGGCATTATACCAAGTAATCATGACTAAATACAATGGTAAGGGTGAGAAAGGAGTTGCTTTCGAAAAGTCCATAAAACGTATGCATGATCTCGAAGGTCTTATACGTACTGATGCCAAACAACCTACAGAGAAAGATACTAATTGTGATAACTGCGTAAAACTCGACGGTCTTACTAATAGTATACGTATGTTATTCGTTAGTGCCAGACTTAATTGCCCTGGCACCGATAACAAAGTAAGTAAATCAATTATACGTATCATAGACCACAACGCAGTAGAAAGGTACAAATAGACTTACAACAATACGCCTTGGGTTGAAGAACCAGTAGCTGTGCTAGAACAAAATACACTGTTTATATATTATGACCCGGTAAGTATGGCAGACGGTGATAAGACTGTTGATATTACTTATATAAAATACCCAGCAAAGGTAAGTGAACTACCTGCGTAGGGAGCGTTAACAGAATTACCAGATCATGTATATCATGAAGTAATTGACGCAGCTGTATTGTTAGCCCTTGAGGACATACAGTCCCAACGCACACAAACTAAATCACAACTTAACGCTATAGACGAATAATTATGACAGTAAGACAAATGCAAATAGAGTTTGAAAGACGCGTTCAAACATTTGATACAACAGAAGTAGCTGCAGGTAAAATGACTTCAGATACGATACTGTCATTTTTAAATGAAGCTATAGACAAATTCTATAAGACTCGATATTCAGGTTTAAACCTATGGAAATCAGGTTTTGAACAAACACAGAAGCGTACGGATGATTTAAGGAATCTTGTTAAATCAAAGACATATCCACTCAGTGATAAAGATGCCTCAACTCCGATTGAAAAAAATGGCAATGAATACAACGTTACTTTACCTTCTGATTATACTATTTTACTTGGTGATACAGCTGGTATTGTTCCTAATACAAAGAATCCGTGTTGGCCGAAGGATTCCAAAGGTGACTACATAGTTAAACCAGTAGACACGTTAGAGTCAACTATAGAAACAATAGATAGACAAAAAGCAGACCCTTTAAGTGAATATCATCTAAAATACTGCACAGCAAGGCCTTTGAAGCTTATAGCAGGTGATAAGATATATTTATACACAGATGGTAATTACGAGGTATCTGAATACACTATAAAATATTTAAGTAAACCAGCAATGCTGACTAATGCAGATTTAATGAGTACTGAAGAATACAGTTCATTCCCTGCGCATGCCCACATGGAGATAGTCAAAATTGCGGTTGAACTATATATGGCCACCAAACCAGTACAACATTATTCCGCATACGCTGGGGAGGTTCAAACAATGGAATAATAAATTAAAGCGTTTGTCTGACCTGGAAATCTGAAATAATGAAAGTAGAAGGACAAACAAGACTAAGCGCAAAGTCTAACAATTTAAAATTTATAATATGTTTACAAAAGTTGATGACGTACTCATTGCAAATGGTACTTCTCGTAAAGCTAGCTTAATTGATGTTGCAACCGGTAAAGCAGTTACTGGTGATACCGTTGCTGCAATGATCATATTGAAAGATGCTAAAGACAACATAATCGAAAGATCTAATATCATACAGAAAGCCGCTAAACCTCGTTTCGTAACGGGTGTACACGCTGAACCCATTCAATCTACGACTACTATTGATTTCACGAACGCTGTTGACGCCGAAGGTTCTTCATTGTTGGTAATCGGTCATCGTTACGTTCTTCGTATTGTTTATAAGGACTTGTACGAAGCTCCGGGACAGTTTACTCACACTTATGAAGTAGTTGCTACTACTGACAGTGCTGAAGATCTGATTAACGCATTCGTTGCGAAGATCAACAAGCACGCCAATCGTCGTGTAAATGCTTCTGCTAATGGTAAGAAGCTTATCTTGACAGCTATGGCTAAGGATGACAATGAAGGCGTTCACTCATTGAATGAATACAGCATTGTATCTATGGCAGTAACTCTGTACTTCACTATCCCTGGTGCTCTGTTGGCTAACCAGCCTGAAAAGGTTCCTGGTGTAACTATTGACACCGTTGAAGGTAACCCTGGCGTTGGTTATTGGAAGCAAGTACGTGACCTCGAATTGCGTGCTATGGGTTACAAAGGACATGTATTCACCGGTGCTTACCCGACCGTAGAACAAGACCGTAAGGTTGAAATTGATGGCCAGTATAACTATCTGATGGTTGAATTTGATAACTTGTATTTGTCTCCTGACAATCAGTATATCAAGACTACGCCGTTGCGTATTCAATTGTTTGATAGCATTGCTCTGGATAGCGATGCTGGCACAGATGAACTGTCTACGCTGATTAAAGCTCTTGGTACTTTCGGTGCAGTTGAACAACTGAGCGAAAAGGCTAAGATTACAGTTCCGGCTGAAGAAAAACCCTAATTTAGGTTTCTTTATTTAAAACCCAGGCGAGGTTGAGGTGTATCCTCGGCCCCGCCTTTTTACTTTTATAAACATATGAAAATATTAGATATATAGTTCAATTATAACGATGTATATAACCAAGTAATGATACATTGGGACACTGATCTTGGGTCAGATTACATGGGTCAGCCAACACCAATTCTTATATTCTGTTAGCATGATATAACCGCTGATGAAGTAAGTAAACTTACGTACGATAATCTTGCCGAATATAAAGCGTTTGTGTTAGACCCAGAAAAATATGTTAATTCGTTTTCAAATGACCCAGAGGCAGCAGGACATGACTATGGTATATACAAATTAACAGATGAACAGGTTGAATTACTTCAACCAGCGATGCTGGTAATATATGCAGACAATAAGGTTGTCGATAATATCAATACGATTATAAATGCTTCATATAACGACAGTAAGTTAGTGGTTGATCAGATTAAATTATTACACGCTAAAACACAATTACTTACGTCATACTGTGATACATGTTTAGACAAGCATCAGTTAGAAAAAATAACACTCTGCTGCTTCTATGAACAGTTATATAACACAGCTATAAGTGAAAAGAAATACGATGAAGCAGGCGATTTTTATGAAAAACTTTGTCGTTTATTGAATATAAAGTTTAATTATACAAGTGGTGCACATACTAAATCAGGTTTCTGTAAACAATGCTGTACTTGTACTAATGGGATTTGTAGCTTATGTTAAATACTGATACATTTAATTTATATACGGTTGGTAAACACTTAGCTACAGAGATTAAGTATAACATAGCGTGGGATAGGTAGTAGCTTACTAACTTAGTCTGTGCTAAGTACGCTTATGATTTCGTATCTACAGTAGATAAGTCTTTACTTACTTACGAAGAGATATAGAAGATTAATAACCTAATTAAAATGTTAATGAAATGAATACAATCAACTTACAACATAAATTAGCTACAGACTTCTATATTGATTATCGCGTTGCAGAGAATGGTGTTATAATCGATGAGAAATATTCAACTCAAGCTCCTGTAGTAGATCCAGGTAAATAGATTATGAAACACTGTGTTGGTTGGTGGTCTCCTTCAAAACAGCATTTAACAAATAATTATTTATATAATACCGAAAATCCTGTGCTAAAGGATTTATCTGGTAAAGGTAATGATTTTGTGTTACACGGATTTGAACAGAAAAACAACGGCTTCGACTTTGAATCAGCTGGTGTTGGGAAGTACCCAATTGCCGTGGAGATGCCATTTTCATCAAACAGTGGTGATGATTCATTTGGTGTTATCGCAGACAAATATAAAGTTTATTCACCATTTATAGCAAACGGAATGGTTATTGTAAGCTCTGCGAAAAATGACTTTTATAAATTAACAGGAAACACATATCGTGCAACAGTGCGGTTTAAAACTACAGTTTACTGTAAAGACTACAACATCAAACGTGTTGTGTTCTACTTTTATCGTGAAGATAGCAGTCAATACGGTGGTTTACAAAAGGATTGGTTTACCCTTATTGGCTCTGTTAATAAAAGTACATACGCTACAAATATTGTAACTATGCCAGATTTTAATGATTTTGATACAGATACATCTGACGCAAGGTTGTGTATATTAGCGTACTGTGATGCGCCAGTGTCTACAAGAGTGCCTGCTGAGGTGACCGTAGAAATATTGCCAGAAAATACAGATAGATTGTATTTTAACGGGTCGCAATATGGTGTGTGTAAGAATACACCGTTATTAACAGATTATACTGTTGTAGCACAAAGAGCGTATGATGTAGGATACCGTTCGGCAACATCGTTAATGTGTATGTATAATAGTACTACCGCAGAACAGCGCGGGTTCTTATTTTCTATAGAACAGCCGTATAGCAATTCCACAGTAAATACCGGCTCTGAAACTAAATTTTCATCTTATAAAGATATACCTGAGGAGTATACAACAATATACCAAAAACGTGGGTTGTATTGTGATATTCCTTTAACCGATAGAGGCGATAATTTTACCCAAGTTGAACCAGTTCAATTAACACTCGCCTGTGAAACCTAGTCCTAGAAAATAAACACGTTTACAAATTATTTCTACGGTAGTATAGGCGATATAATGTTGTTTGATAAGTCTTTAACCAAAGATGAAATACAGTATGTTAAAGATAATTGTATCAACAAGTTACCTAATTTAGATGAATATATCAGTTGCTCCACTGCCGGTAATCACTACAGTAACGGGGTGGTTACGTTAACAGCTTGCAATTGGAATAGTTCACGCTTTTTAATACGGGCTGATTATTTTGCAGGTTTACAAGAAATAAAAATACATATACGTTATACACCACGTGTTAAGATGCACGGTCTAGTACTTATTGCTTATAACAATACGATATAGGGCGACTACGAACCATCACGCTACACGGTTATAGATATGTCTAATGACACTCCGAATGAGGAATATGTAAAAGATGTTACATTTGATATATCCACATTACCTGCCGGGTTTACAAGCCTTGCGTTTCATTTTCCACCACGCAATGCACCGGAAAATCCTACGGAAGACATCCCATACAACGCAGAAATAACACTTTTACCTAATACTTGATTAATATGGAATACGCAACTAAAGAAGAATTAAATAAGCTTACCACTTATGTGAAAGCTAATTAGGATTCTATAGAAACATTAAACACTTCTATAGCATCCTTAGATACCATGGTTGGTCGTATTAACCATATATCAACCATGAAAGATACTACTATCACTTACTTAACTGAAGGTGATATACTACAGTATAATAGCGATGGTACATGGCATAACGTACAACCTGGTTAGTTAGGTAACGGTACTAGTTAGGGTATAGATGAAGCTACTACACGTAAACTGATACAATAGGTAGGTAGTTTGTTATTCCTATCAAAAACTGTAGCTGATACCGCTAATGGTGCAATATAGTTTAAAGATAAGGTAACAGTAAATGGTTAGTTAAAAACTAATGATATCACTATAGGTTAGTATGCTCAAGGCCTTACTGGTGGTATGATATCATCAGATGCTGATGCTGAATTAAAGAGTTTGGTATTACGTGAATCATTAACTGTACCAGTATTAGACTTTAATCGTATTACTGTAACCAATGGTGAAACATGGTAGACTGTGTGCTGTGGTGAGATTGAAGCAATAGATACTACTAACTGTATTATTACTTTAAAGCTAAATGAAGGTGAATACAGTGGTATACAAATAAATGACATATGTCGTGGTGTATACCATTTCACAGACAACAATAACAGTGATTCCTCAGTTGACGACTGTGGCTTTGAATCTTATGCTGGCTTTACTACAGTATATTTTAGTGTTACTGAAGTATTAGATGCATACGGTAAACAATTCAAATACAGTCTTAGGACTGGTTCACAATATGACCCTCAATTGCATATGAAATTTGTCGTATATGGCAACTTCAGTGATGAAACAAGGCAATCTAGCGCATACAGTACAAGGACGTATACACGCTATTTGAAAGGGGTTAATACATGGGTTATAAGTAATAATAACATAGCATCATAGTTTGGTAAGCTTGATGGTTTACATGTTGAAGGTGCGCCTAACAATGGCGACCTTACCGGTGATGGTGCTTACCTTGATAACGTCTATTTGACCGGCGCTGTAATATAGTTTACTAAAGAACAATTAGAATAGTTTAAAGGTAAAGATGCATACACTGTATCATTATCGTCTACCAACTACACAGTCAAGGTAAACAACGACATGAGTCCTATACTTGATGCTAACAAGACTATTAGCACATCAGTATCAGTACTACGTGGTGATACGGCTTTAACTTACAGTGAAGTAGTTAAATCAGGTACATTTAACATGACTGTTGAAGCTACCGGAGTTAAATATACTCAAACTGATAATGCCATTACTATTACATCAATTACTGATGTACAAAATATGTCTGTAAAGGTGAAGGTAAACTGTGAAGGTGAAGGTATAATAACTAAAGACTTCATACTTGACTGGGAGTTATTACCGGATGCTATATGGGTTACATACAATGACAGTGATTCAACCCCAACTAAACCTACCGGTGACGGTTCTACGGATGGCTGGCACAGGGATTTTACGTCTACTGTGGTATGGATGTCGAATAAGTCATCACGTGTTATTACTGAAGGTGAATGGTCTGAACCAGTACGTATCAAAGGTGAATCAGTTAAGGGTGAAGATGCCCCATATCAACAATATATATACAAACTATATACTACTGATGAAACCCCAACTAAACCAACTGGTACAGAATACCCACCTGAAGGTTGGTCTAAAGACATATTAGTGCCAGACCAAGCACTTAAACAAAGACTATATCAATGTGTACGTACAGTAAACACAGATAAGACATATACCGCATGGTCTAACCCATTGCAGGTAACCGCCTTAGATGGTACTAAGGGTGATAAAGGTGACAAGGGTGATACCGGTAATAGTATTACTTACTCTATATCCCCAAGTAATGTTCAATTTGTTGCAAGCAAAGACTTACAAATAACACCGGCTAGTTCCTTATTTACCTGTTATAAGCAGTAGACTAGCTCTGATGGTACTGTTGTTAGCGCTAAATACAAAGTAAACTGGTTTATTAAAGCATCTACCGACGGTGTTACATACACTGATTATGCTAACGCTACTAATGTATCAGAATACACTTTTAAAGCACCTAATATACTTAGTACTGATACATAGAAGTATTACCAAGTATTAGTTACTGCACCAACTGAATTGACTGCAACTAACCCATTAGCATCAGTATCGTTCACGATATTACGTGAAGGCCAAGATGGTAAAGATGGCTCAGCTGCGTCATCATCATATACAATGTTGCGTTGTAGGGGTGAATATGATAACGAGACAACATACTACTATGACCTACTTGATAATATTCCTGATAGTGATAAAGATGGCTTTGGAGATGCTACTGATGGCGATCGTTGTTACATCCGTGATTATGTTTACTTTGAAAACAGTGTATACATGGTTGAAGTAGGTAATGCATCTATTAAAGGACAAATACCAAAAACATCTGGTGTAGTAAGTAATTACTGGGCTGAAGCAACTCAGTTTGGCTTAGTATCAGTAAACACACTATTAGCAAAGGATGCTAAATTAGGCCAGTTTAATTTCAGCAACAACATATTTAGTACAGCTAATGGTAAACTATCTATGGATAGTGAGACAGGTAAACTGGTTGCTACAGATGCAGATATAAAAGGCGCAATCAATGTTGGGGATAGTTCGTTTTCAATAGATGAAAAAGGCATTGTAAAGATAGGTAATTTTACAGTAAGTAATGGATCCTTAAAGGCGTCTTCTGGTGAAGTATCTCTTATACTAGGTGGTCAAGGAATAAGGTTTTCCTCCGAATACTTATTTGCAGGGATTGGTGAAATAATAGCCTCTGAAACAGGGTATTCCGATATGGTTGCAGCATATTTTAAAGTAAATTACAGCAGCCTGCCTCTTAATTCTGGCGCAGTGATGATAAGCACAACTGGTGGCTCTTCTAATGCAAATGCTACGTTCCCAAGGCAAGTGGCACTGAAGATTGAAACTAGTGGGGGGCAATATGACACGGCCATAGACTTCAAGGGTAGATTACGGTCGAATGGTCAATATGGCATGACGTTTAATGGCGCAAGTCTCGGAAATGGGTATGCCATGAATATTGTAAATGGTTTAATTGTAAGTATATATCAGGCATAATGAAAGTAAATTTTAAGAAACTACAAATAACAGCAGTTAACGGTTTGCCTTTATTAAATGATACTGGTAAAGATGTATGTATAGATGTGAGTAAGGAAGTTGGTAATTATATCTACATGGAAACATCAGATCTTGGTGAATTAGATTTAGCTCAACGTATATACAAAGAAGGCGAAGTAGAATTGACTGATGAAGAAATTCAAATTGTAGGTAACTACATAAGGAAGGGCTTTAAGGCTGTAATACAAAAAGCATATAACGATGTTACAGGATATGGTAAATAAAGTAAAACAATACTTTAAAGTACAAGAACTTGTGTGTCCTCACTGTTATAAGAAATTCGGTGAGGACTCATGGAAGTTCTTATCTAAAGAATTATTAAGTATATTATACACTTTAAGGGTAGACATAATAAAGAAGCCAATGATCATTAATACATGGTTCAACAGTGGTCAATTCTCACAAAGAGGGTTACGTTGTAACATGTGTTAGTTAGTAAAGTCTAAGAATAGTGTATACTTATCAGCACACTGTTTAGGTCGTGCTGTAGACTTCAATGTACCAAGTATGACTATACCTGAATTGCACAAGTTAATTGAATCAAATAAGGATAAGTTTGAATACCCTGTGCGCGTTGAAGATATCAGTACAGCCCCAACATGGCTACACATTGATGTATTACCTGTTTTAGGCTCAAATAACAAGCTTACAACTTTTAAAGGGTAACTTGTACACAGAATAACAGAAAGTGCCTTAAAACGCCTTAAAATGCGTTATAGAGGCATATAACAATTATATACGTATATGATAGCAAATAAAACAAAAATAATATAGAGTACAATCGCCCCAAACCCAAATGAAGCTTCACAATGGGTCGATTTGTCAGCTGACCCGTATGGTAAAGTAGTCAAGGTATTTGATGGTACCAAATGGGTTTAGAATAATGATGAGACTGGTAAAGTAGAGTAGCTGAGGTCTACCTTAACTAAACAGATTAATACTGTTAAAGAAAGTGTTGATGCTAATACTGCTGGTGTTGAGAAATTAAATACAACCTTTAACACTACAGTAGAATCTTTGAATCAAACAAATGCTGCTTAGGATAAGAAAATAAATAAGAATGCTGATGATATAACTGCTGCTGTTACGCGTATCTCAACAAATGAAGTAAATATAAAAGAATTATAGCGTGGCGGTAACACCTATGTTTTTACAGAAGAGGATTTACCGTAGAATATAACCTTCCCCGTAAACAATAATATAGTTGGTACGTACACCGCGGAACAGTTTGACAAAATCAAAGCATTGTGCGAAAAGTATATAATACTTGTATACAATGATATACCTTTTATTAAAGGTACCGTTAGCGAATATGGATTAACTCTTATGGCCTGGGAAGGCCGTGTGCCGTATCGAGTTTATTATTTACAATGGACGAGGGATACGATTGATGGGTCGCGTGTTTATACACTTCAAGCAAACATGCGCGATCTTGTAGCATCGGATTAGTTAGAATTTGTTCAAATGATAGCTTAGGTCAACCGCTAGTCAATAACAACCATTAACACTAAAATAGAAACACTATAGTCTGATGTAACAACAGCTAAAGGTAATATTGCAACACTCACTACTGATGTAAATACAGCTAAAACTGATATTACTACAGTTAAAAGCGATATCGCTACATTGAAAACTGATGTAAGTACCGCTAAAGGCAACATAACAACTATAACATCAGACGTTAATACGGTTAAAACAAACATAACAGCTTTATAGTCTAAGGATACTGAACTTAAAGGCCTTATTGATACTAATACTACTTCTATAGCAGATTTAATTAAACGTGTAACAGCATTAGAAAATGCAGGTAAAACAACAGCTTAAATATGATAGTACCGAAGATAACATTTAGGTCTTCATACAATGCCCCAAATCCAAAAGAAGTAGACTATTGGATAGACTTAAAAGAGAACCCTTATGGTGCTATCATAAAGTATTACGACGGTATCAGGTGGGTTAATATAGCAGCTGCCAACTCTTTTAACCCGTTAGACTATTTCAATAAAAGAGAAGTAAGTGAGCTGATAAGTACTTCAATAAGTAATAGTGAAGCAACTATAACAGCTGACTTAGAGGCATTAGAAGACAAAGTAAAAGAACTCCAAAATAATTGGGAGAACATTAATGATACAATAGATAATAGGATTTTAGACTTCTTTGTAAAGAAGTTTAAACCTATCACTGATGAATAGATATCTAATTTAAAAGAATAAATTATAATTTATGGAATATTTAGATTTAACAGGGCTTCAAACGCTCTGGGGAAGAATTAAAACCAACGCAGCAGCTACAGCAAAGAGTGTAATTACTTCGACAAATAGCGGCAACGAAAAGATTGATTCGACGTGGTTACCGTCGTATGTAGACGACGTGTTAGAATATGACGTTAAAGAAAACCCGCCCAAAGGCAAAACGGCATTCCCGGCTACAGGTGAGGCTGGCAAAATATATATAGCAAAAGATACAAATGTGACATATCGTTGGTCTGGAACACAATATACCGAAATATCACCGACAATCACACTTGGGACAACAGGAAGCACAGCTTACCCTGGAGATCAGGGTGCTGCGTTAAATAAAAAAGTAACAACAATTGAAACTGAAGTGTTGCCAACTAAAGCGGACGTAGCATCATTCAAGGCTGCAAAAAATATAGTGCAGAATCAAATTGTAGACGGTTCTTGGATCATTTACAAGAATGATGGCACAACACAGGCGGGTACTGTATCCGGTAATACTTGCACTATCGAGCAAGGTTATAAAGCAAAGTTCACAGGTAAATGGATGTGGACACACAATGATTCATATTCTGACCCAACTTCTACATCTGGCAGCTGGGGAACAAATCTCCCTACATCAGGCGTTAAATCTGCTTCATACACTACGGCACTGTTGTCTTCAGCAACAAGCGGTTCGCAATCAGTGTTTTGCAAACTTCCAAAAGGCGCGGCAGTAGTAAATGGTCGAGTTGTCTTAGACGAGGTTGAAAAAACTGACACAAAATCTGCAAGCTGGTCGTTAAATTACAAATATGGTATATTATACGGTTGTTCTACAACTAGAACGATAACAAACGAAATACTTGGTAAGTTAACAAAAACATTAGAATCGTCAAAAAGTAAAACGCTTACTGGTGTAACCGCAGGTGACGGCGAATATTTTGTATATGCGTACCCTAAAGCTCTTGGCGCATTAACTGGTATTACATACAATAAAGCAAACGCCGTATTAAGCGGGTTCATATAGAGTACTGTAACTTATACAAATGCCGCTGGACTAGAGATAGATTATTATGTTTACACAGCTGCAAATGCTGGAGCGTACACAAACGCGATACTTCAATTTTCATAACTATAAAACTATAAAATTAAAATTAAATGGAAAGAGTAATAACATAGCCTAACAAATATGTTTCAAACAATTCGAAAGTATTTGGTATTGTAAATGCGGTTGAGGTATCAGGTTTTAAACAAGTTGCTGCATTAGCTGACTTGTACAAGATAGCTGATTGTATCTTGCAAAAAGATAATGAAGGTGATGGTTCTGATGCAGTAGGACAGAAGTGGTATGTGCAAGCAACCAAATGTGAATATCAGTTAATTAGTTGGGCAAATAGAAATGTTGCTGCAGGTTGGCAGAAAGTGTCATATGGTAATGCTGACGATTTAACCGCTCTAACAAACCGTGTTAGCACAGTAGAAAGCAAGGCATCAACAAATGCCAGTAACATTACTGCTGTAACAACTACAGCAAATACTAACGCGTCTGCAATAAAAACAATCAACAGTACACTGGCTTCAGGGGTTGTTTCTGCTGTAGTAGCAGGCGATACTGCAAACGTAATTAAAGTTACTAAGGGTGGTACAACCAGCAGTTTAACTATAAATAATGTTGGGTACGCTAGTCATGCAGGCACCGTCAATGGTCATGCTGTTGAAGCTGATGTCCCTTCTAACGCAAAGTTTACCGATACTACATATACTTAGGGGACTAATATCACAATAGATGATGACAACAAAATTAGTTGTACTTATTCATATTCATTACCTAAAGCATCATCAACTACACTTGGTGGTGTTAAGATCGGTAGTGGCATAAACGTTACATCTGATGGTGTTATTTCAGTTCCTTCGACAAGTATTGCAACAAATACACAAAAAGGCTCTGTAGTATCAGGTAATTATCACACTGCTGCAGCAACACAGGGTGGTGAAAAAGTTTCACCAAAAGCAGTTTCAACAGCTGCAGCCTTAAATAATGTTACTACTACTGATGGTAGATATTACATGGTTGAATCTGATCTGAATGGTATTCAATTTGTAAACGTGCCTTGGTCGAATACCAACACTACTTATACTGCTACAAACGGTTTAACTTTAACCGGAACCGCTTTCGGTCTCTCTGATACTACCCAAGGACTTATTAACCATGCTATAAAGTCTAATGACTTATCAAACATTGCTAAACTTGACTATGCAGCAAGCAGTAGGGCACTACACATTATAAACAGTGCTGGTACTACCACGTATATACGTATGACAGGATATCTGTGGACTGTTGCCAACTATGGTGCTGGTGCAACAGTTACACAAGATGTGTATGATGAGCTACTTAAGCATATGTAGTTAGACCAGTAGATATTTATTCATACTGATGGATATACGTATTCTTGCACCATGCAAGAACATTATCTTCCGTCTGGTGCTACAAAAGAAACGCTTTTATTTGATATTATCACTATCAATTTAGTTAAATATCAAATTGTAATTAATGGTGATACCTTAGCTGTAACCAATTTAAGTATTGCAATTGCTAAAAAGTCTGATATACCCAGTTTAAATGGTTATGCTACAACTGAATCAGTTACTAACCAAATAACTAAAGCCACAGGCGATCTTGAAAGTGAGATAACTGCTGCTGCTAATGCTGCTGCTGCCGCTCAAACAACTGCTAATGCTGCTGTAGCAAAAACTTCTGCATATTATTTTAAAGCCGCAAGTCAAAGTGGCAATAAGCTTACTTTAACTAAGGGTGATGGCAATACGTTTACCTATACCCCCACTTTCGATACGCCTGAACAAGTGTATACTCTCGAAGGGTTCGACATCCTTGACGCAGCTAGCACGGTTTACACGCAAGGTCAAATAGCAGAGTTGAAGAATGCTATTTTGGCTGGAAAAATAATCAAATTGGCAGATATCGGTGATACAGATAGTTCAGCTACACAAGTTCTTGCAATAAATGCATCTGCTAGTGATACAAGTGTGGAATTCGCTTATACGACAGGTGTTGGCAATAATCAGGTTCTTGTCATTGTCACAATTGACCTTACTAAAAGCTCAATTTCGACTAAAACGATAACCTCCTTAAACGAGAATGATGTGACTGCAATCTCTGCAGATGTTATAAACAAATTAAGCTAATATGGAATACCTTGATTTAACAGGGTTACAAGCATTATGGCAGAAGACCAAGGAATTGGTCTCTGCCAGATCTTGTGTTTTAACATACCCTACGAATGGTGAAACAATTACCACAGATACGTATAACAACATTATAAGTGCGATAACAAACAGTATACCGGTTATTATTCGTAATAGCAACGATAACACTAACTACGGATATACGTGTACTACAACCGATAATACAAACGGTGTGTTAACTTTAGTGTGGTTAGATAAAACGTGTACAACTAAATATACGTGTATTATATCAACCGCTCGTAAAGTAACACTAACGAGTTCTGCTATATGCGACACTAGCTCAGATGTATACATATTCGATACAGATACGAAAGTAACAAATGGTGATAAAGTTTCAAGCACAACATATAATGAACTAAAACAAGCTGTGCAAAACGGCACACCGGTTGTAATACTAAACGGTAGCACAACAGCAAGAGCGTTGATATCTGTTGATAGTTATTTTGACGGCTCGAACATAAAGCTTCGAACCATAGATACCGAAGCGAACATGATTGCAACATTTACTATATCTAATAATTATAGTGCTGCTATTACAACTCAGCAATTGGGCGGATCGAGTACTACTACATCAAGTGATGTTGTATATTTTACTTTACCTCGTGATGAAAATGGAAGTGTACTGCAACATGGAACTGAAGTAGAGGCTTTGTATAACAAATTATTAAATAATATTGGTAAAAACAAAATATTTTGTTACGCAGAACATTATAATAATACCGATACTGGAGATGAATGGAAAAACTCATACCCTGCGGCAGTTTATCTATAGCCTGGTTCGTCTCCACAGATATTCATAATGTATTTTGATTTTAACACAGAGTCTATTAAATTGTATTATGTAACTAGCGATGATTCTGATTACACATACTACTTAGCAGAAATGGCGCAATACAACCTTGCAAGTTTCTATGCTGCATCAAAAAGTATACCGTATGTAATAGATGGAGAAAAGTTAATAGACAGCGGGCAAACGTCATACAGAAAACAAGTTTTAACAGATTTAACAAATGCTATTACATATAATAAACCAGTGTTTGTAAAAGTCACATCAAGTAGTGGTGTACGAAGAATTGTAGTAAATGATTTATATATAATGAAATCAAGTAACGTTGTGTCTGGTTGCACATTTAGTTATCGAAACAATATACAAGCTAGTACAAATATTAAAGAAATATTTATAACAATATCAGAAACTGGTGCATTTAATAGCAAAAATGTTACTTACCCAGCGACTGTGGCTTAAAAGCTATACACTTAAGTCATAGTATTTTACAAACTGCTACTTAATGTTTATATGCCGTTGATATAAGCATATCACATCTAACACTTTTTCAAACAAATGGTAACTTGTACAGGAGAACATGTGATGACACTGTTTAAGAAAATATTTGCAAACGGTTGGCATTCAATTACGGTATTAGGTAGTTCATTTGCTGCATTACTCTTACCGGCTGTACCTGCAATACTTACTGCTTTTGCTTTCATATTGGTTGACTTATATTATGGGTATAAAGTATCAAGACGATTTGGCAATAAACATTTCGAGTCTCACAGGCTGTGGAAAACAATTAACAAACTAACTGAAGCCTTTGTATTAATTTGTCTTGCATCATTCCTTGATAAATTTATATTCCTTACCTATGAAGACTTAACTGCTGTAAGAATTGCGGCAGGGGCTGTGTGTACTGCTGAAATACTATCGTTATTAGAAGCATTAAGGGCTTTGCACCCAAATGCCATACTGTCAAAAGTGCTAGCTAAGGTTATAAAGTCTAAGGCAGAGAAGTACTTAGATGTTGATATTTCAGATATAGTTGATAAAGAAACCAATGATACTAGAAACAATAAAAAAGCTGTTAGTACTAATTAAGTAGAATTATCAGAGAATAGCAGTTGGTGTTATGATAGCATTAGCTGCTATTACTGTTTATACACATTAGCTACTACAGAAGAGAACTATTGAATTAGATAGAGCATTAAATAATGTTGAATACTATTAGTCGCTAGCTGATGACACAGAAGTGAATAATAAGACTTTACAGCTTACTATATAGGACTTTAAATAGTCTAATGATAGTCTTATATAGAAGATTAAAAGCGTTTAGAAAGAACTTAAGATTAAGGATAAACAGCTTAATCAGGCTACCTATGTTGAGACTAAAGTTGTGCATGATACTACCTTACTTGTTAAGACTGATACTTTTGATGTTATTATAAGGCCTAATAAATAGACTACTATAGAGATACATAAGACTGATAGTCTACTCACTCACAAACTAGATATTAGGAATGACTAGACGCTGTTTATAACTACTAAGAAAGTGTATAGACATAAGTATAAAAACTGGTTTACTAGGCTATTACACTTTGACTTTAAGAAAAGATTGTCATATGAGTATTAGATTCATAACACAAATGACTTAATAAGTGTTGACAATACTAGACTGATTGAGATTGACTAACGCTTCTTATACAAACAAAAGGCTACCAATACGGTAGCCTTTTTTATTGTATACATCGCAGGGAACCCTGCTCGTGACTCAGCTTCGCTTCGTCGTCGCAGGGTATAGGTCTGCCTTTAGGCGTGTCTAGCAGTCATTAAATGTTTCATTAAATAATTCCTCGCTTCGCTCAGGCGCTGCGCTCAGGTTCCTTCGCTTCGCTCGGAATTATTTAGACTGAATTTAAGGAAGGGCTATATGAAATTGGTACTAGTGTTAGGGTTGGACACGAAAGTGCCACAGAGGGGCTTAAAATGCGTTTTAAAGGCATTTAATTAATACGTATTAATATGACATTAAATGAAATGATATATGACATCCTCAATGAAGCCAGGAACAATGGTATCACAGAGAGTGAACACCTAAGTACTCGGTAGATAGAATTGTGGATTAAAACATATAGAGCAATGCTCCTCAAATAGAAGATTGATAAAGGGGAGATATTGGACTAGATGTTTTACCAGACTATTAGGATGCATGTCGATAAAACAGAAAAAGACCCGGGCCATATGGAATACATTGGCGATAAAGAATTACCAACTTTATTAGGTACTAAGTTAACTAGTACAGTAATTACTATTAAGGACGCTTATGGTAATCTGATTCAGTTAGGTAATGAAACAAAGATGAAATTACAAAGGTATCGCAAGTATACATGTAAACACTATATTGCTTATATCAAAGGTAAGCGTGTATATGTTGAGGGTGATAGTAATCAATTAGAGTATATTGATGTAGAAGTATTGGCTGAAGACCCTACAGATAGTAAACTCTGTTATGACCCCGATAAAGATGAATACCCAGTGCCTGGTTATATGTGGCCAACAATTAAACAAATGATATTTAAAATAGATATACCTACAATGCTTTCAGTAGCAACAGATACTACAAATGATAGTAAAGATGATACTTAGCATGGGTATATTACAAGTAGTAAGAAGAGTAGTAAGAAGAGCAGTAGTAATGATTGAACTAAATAAAGCAGCAGATAAGACTAAGTCATATACGATAGCTTCATTCTTCAATCACTACATACAAGGTATTGAAGAGGATACAGTTTATGATGTACCATATAGTATGTATCGATAGATTGTAACAGAGTATTTTCAATACTTGCGAGACTAGATACTTGAAGAAAGTAAAGAAGTTAAATTGCCATATCGACTTGGTAGTGTACAAATTGTTAAAAAAAGGCCTAAGCATTTAGATGGTAGGAGTCTTCGAATTGACTATTAGGCTACAAAAGAATTAAATAAATTAATATTCTTAACCAATGAACACAGTGATTACTTTAAATACAGGGTACACTGGTGCAAGCATGATGTAATTGTACCAAATAAAGGTAAGTACTAGTTAGTAATGACTAGGGCTAATAAGAGACACCTTGCGTAGTTGATTAAGAATAAAATCCACGATTACTAGGAAATAGATTGAGATGATTTACAAGATGACTACAGCAAAATCTGTAATTGCTAAAGTAATTGCGGATTTGAATTTAGAAGAAAAAGATATTAGAATAACTGACATATCGTAGTGGATTGGTGAAGCTATGGAAAAGATTGGCGCAGTTACTTAGTTAGACCATAAAGTAGTAGTGTTACCATTACACGATTATCAGGTAAAGCTACCGTGTGACTTATAGAAGTTAGATAGTGTAGCCTATTCAGCATGTGACAA
>ERZ808292.118-NODE-118-length-24085-cov-12.560175_pt1 | contig 24085 bp, 18 predicted proteins | sample MGYA00521275_ERZ808292 | MGnify/ENA primary metagenome ERZ808292 (study PRJEB31516, sample SAMN03275613) | gut metagenome | biome: mammalia-associated habitat; material: feces | host: Papio cynocephalus | place: Kenya | collected 2012-07-26 ... | reverse complement strand
ATATTCTTCCTCACCCGCGCAAAGAAAGAGGAACTTATCCCCTGCCCCGAATACCGAAAAGAAAGGTAAAAAACACTACGAGAATACACATTTTACACAAAAGCACGAAATATCCGTGCTTTTTGTCTTATTGCTTATAAATTTAATTCAATACCACATTTTGCAAAGAGATGAATTGCCAAAGAACAAATGGCAAGAGTCAAGGAAGACGAGTACGCGTAGCGCAGTGTTATCTCTTGTAAAACGTTGACCAAACGCGAAGCAAGGCGCACAAGTCGCGGAAGGCGAGGACGAGGCGCGGAGCGTACAAGACGTACGTGAGCACCTCGCCCGCAGCCTGACAAAGAAAAAGCACGGCAAATATGCCGTGCTTGTTTGTGCGTCTTGAACGCGATTGGTTAACGTTTTGAGAATTGAGGTGCTTTACGTGCCTTGTGCAAACCGTATTTCTTACGCTCTTTAGCACGCGGGTCACGAGTGAGGTAACCTTCTTTCTTGAGGATTGCTCTGTATGCTTCGCTGTCTGCGACGCAGAGCGCTCTTGCAATACCGTGACGGATTGCGCCTGCTTGACCGGTGTAACCGCCGCCGTACACGTTGACGTAAACGTCGAACTTGTCGGTCGTGCCCGTTGCAACGAGGGGTTGATTGACGATGAGTTTCATCGTGTCAAGAGGGAAATACTCGTCGAGAGTACGTTTGTTGATGACGATGCTGCCTTCGCCGCCGGGGATAAGACGAACTCTTGCGATTGCCGTCTTTCTTCTACCGGTGCCGAGATATTGAACTTTCTTGGTTTTCTTAGTAGCCATATTTCACCTCTCAATCAGTTGAGTTTCAACTCAACGGGGCATTGTGCCTGATGATCGTGCTCTGCACCGACGTAAACGCGGAGTTTTTTGAGCATCTTTGCGCCGAGAGTACTCTTGGGAAGCATACCCTTGACTGCCTTGTACACGACAAATTCGGGTTTTTCAGCCACCAATTTCTTGTACTGAATTTCCTTCAAGCCGCCGATGTAACCGGTGTGATAACGATAGTATTTGTCTTCGAGTTTTTTGCCTGTGAGAACGACCTTTTCGCAGTTGATGATTATAACGTGGTCGCCGCAGTCGACGTTGGGTGTATATTCGGGTTTATTCTTACCTTTAAGGATAGAAGCAACCTGAGATGCAAGGCGGCCGAGAACCATATCGGTTGCATCGACAACGTACCACTTGCTTTCAACTTCGCCGGGCTTTGCCATATAAGACTTATTGTTTTTTGCCATTGTTGACAAATCCTTAGCCATTGTGCTAACCTCCAAAATTTGTTTTCGCAAGAGCAAGGCTTAGATCGGAGGGGCTAGTTCTTCTCGCGCCATACGTCTTTCAAAAATATGCTTGATAATAATATTAAATATAACGAAATAAGTCAAGCGTTTTTGTCAAAAAACGGATATTTTTTGCAATCGCCTTCCGTTATCCTCGTCAAGAGCGCTTTTACCGCACGCCTTCAAACCCCGTTAAGAACAAGTTATCGTGTGTTTTAACCCTCTCGTTAAGGGCGTAGTTATCGTGCGTTTTCGACGCGGATTTTCATAGGTTTGCAAGGCATATTTTCAAGCGATTTCAAATCCGTTTGCTGCCCGTTCAACTCGACATTCGCTTCTTCGATATTTGCAAAAGACACGGTTAGACGCTCGGTTTTCGCGTTTTCGGGAATGATTATCAAATCGTATCCTTGCTCGTCCTTTTTCATTGCAATCGAGATTTTGCCTTGCTCGTCGAACATCGTGTAGACGTTGTTGCCGAGATAAATTTTGAGTTCTATATCCTTAAACTCGGTCGAGTTTTTGTCTTGATTTAGTAGCGGTATAATCGCGCCCTCTTTGACGAACACGGGGTATCTTGCGAGCGGATATTCTCTTTGATATTCCTTTCCGCCCTCGAATCTTTCGCCCGTGAAAAAGTCGAACCATACGCCGCTCGGAAGCCAAAACTTTTGCTTCGCTACGCCGTTTTTGCCCTTGTGCGTGACGGGACAAACGTACATTTGCGCGCCGAAATAGTATTGATTGCGCCACTTTTTGTCGTATGCGCGGTCGTCTTGCGAATAGTAATACGTCGGGCAAACGAGCGGAACGCCCTCTGTTGCGGTCTTTACGTTTGCCGTGTACAAGTACGGCAAAAGTCTGTGGCGCAAGCGCAAAAAGTCCTCTGCAATCGTTTCTACTTGCGCGTAATTCCACGGCTCTTTGCTCATCGCCTTGTTGTTGGAATGTAGGCGATTTATCGGCGAGAATACGCCGTATTGCAACCACCTTAAATACAGTTCGTTATCGCCCTTGCCGAAAAGGTGTCCGCCTATGTCGTGCGACCACCACGTGTAGCCCGCGTTGGACGCGAGCGCGGTGAAATAGGGTTGGAATTTCAAACTGTTCCAACACACGATAGTATCCCCCGAAAAACCGAGCGGATAGCGGTGCGAGCCGAGTCCCGCGTATCTTGAAAGAATCACACTGCCCTTGCCGTCGCGATTTATGTCGAGCGTATGATAGTGGTTGAGAAGCCAAAGCGGATCGAGATTTTTCATTTTGGACTTTGTGCCTTGTTGCCAGTCAATCCACCAAAAATCAACGCCCATTTTTTCGTACGGATGGTGCAAAATATCGAAGTACGCATTGCGGAATTTCTCGTCGGTGAGGTCAAATTCGAGCGTGCGCTTGGTTTGCGGGTCTACGCCGAGAGCGCGGCACATTTCGGGGTATTGTTCCTCGAAATAGCGAACGCCGTCGCGAGGGTGCAAGTTCATCGTGACCGCCAGATTGCGGCCTTTGAGGTTCTTCAAAAATCCTTCGGGGTCGGGGAACAATTCCTTTTCAAACGTATACCCCGTCCACCCTGCGCCTTGAAAAGATTTGTATTCGGCGTCCTTGGGCACGTTGTTTACGATGTGCCAGTCCATATCTATCGTGGCGACGGTCAAAGGCACGTTCTTTTGCTCGAATTTGTCCATAAGTTCGAGATATTCTTTGTCGGTGTAGGCGTGATAGCGCGACCACCAGTTGCCCAGAACGTACTTTGGCAAAAGCGGCGTGAATCCCGAAAGCGAATAAAACTCTTTGAGTCCGCCGAGATAGTCCTTGCCGAACGCGAAAACGTACTTGTCTTTCGTCGCCGCGGGACGAGGCGAAACGCTGCCGTCAACGTTGAGAATAACCGACGACGAATCGTCGATTTCGCTCACGCCGTTCAAAGCGAATATGCCTTTTCTTATATGCGCAATACAAAACCGGTCTTTCTTTTCTCTCTTGCCTTTCCAGCCGCCCAGCACCCCGAACGTGCCGTCCAACGTCCTTGCAGTGCCGCCGAGATTGAACGCGTTTGAGGGCGTCGCACTCTCGCCGTTTTTGAAAGTCACAGACGTAGAAAGCGTCTTTGTGTTTACGTTGAAAAAACAAGTTTCCGTCTCAATTGACACTTCATTGCCGTTTTTCGCATACTTAAACTGTGGGTTTGCGTAATCTCTGCAAAATGCGAACTGCGTGCGATTGTCCGTGAAACTGCCCTTTTCTATACGCAACGTTCTTGGCGAAAGCACGCTTATGCGCACGTCGCCGACGATAATCGTATTCTCTTTTTTGCACGGTGCGAGTTCTTGCGAAAACCTCATATTTCCTCCGTCCTGCCCTTATTCGGCATAGGATATTATTCTTCTAAAATATGATACCAAGCAAGCGGCAAAGTGTCAATACCAAAGGCGATTTATACGTCGTTTTTTGCGACGTTTTTTGTATTATTTTGTATCGTTTTTATATCGTTTTTGCATTGTTTTTAAGCCGTTTAATGCGGCGATTAATATGCGTTTCGTCGTCGATTGCAATAGTTTTATACTCGGTTATATATAAACGAACCGCCCCGATAGCACCTCGCTTAGGCGCATTGCATATACATATGATATGTGCGGAATTATTGGCTACGTCGGCTTTCAAAACGCCGAGAAAATCGTGCTTGACGGATTGAAAACTCTTGAATACCGAGGCTATGACAGCGCGGGTATCGCCGTTTCGGACGAGAAAATCAAGGTGTTCAAAGCAGTCGGGCGCGTCGAACTGCTAAAAAAGAAAGTCCCCGCCCTTTCCGCGCAAGTGGGAATCGGGCATACGAGATGGGCAACTCACGGCAAGGTATGCGAGAAAAACGCACATCCGCATTTGTCGTTTGACGGCAAAATCGCCGTTGCGCACAACGGCGTGATTAGCAACGCCGAAGAACTCAAAGCCGAACTGTCCGAAAAAGGAATAACGTTTTCGTCGGATACAGACAGCGAAATTATCGCGCATATGCTTGCGCTCGAAACTTGCGATATGTCGGCGGCAATCGAAAACGTCGGAAAACGCCTTGAAGGCGCAACGACTTTTCTCGCCATAAAAGAGGGCGAAAATGCGATTTATCTGAGACGGTGCGGCGCGTCGCTTGCGGTGGGGCTCGGCAAAGGCGAAAACTTCGTTGCGAGCGATACGCTCGCGCTTGGCAAATACACGCAGAATATCGTTGTTTTGAGCGACGGCGAGTGCGCCAAAATCACCGCCGATTCCGTAGAGTTTTTCAAGGACGGCGAAAAACAAATCAAAAAGCCTATCAAAGTCAAGCGCACCGTCCCGAAAGAATGTTCTTGTCATATGCGCTCGGAAATCGACGAAATTCCGCGCGCGCTAATCAGAACGTACAAAAGTATCGTCAAAAACGTTGACGAAAAATTGATAAAAGACTTGAAAAACGCCGAAAAAATCGTGTTTTGCGGTTGCGGCACGGCGTATCACGCCGGATTGTACGGAAAGGACGTTTTCGAGCGACTTTTGGGTATTCCGTGCGTATGCGAAGTGGCAAGCGAGTTTTCGGGCGTAAGGTTTTTAACGAAAAACACCGCCTGTGTTTTCATAACGCAAAGCGGCGAAACGGCGGACACAATTCTCGCGCTCAAGCGCTGCAAAGAGTCGGGCGCAAAAACGATTGCGCTGACGAACGTCGAGGCAAGCAGCATAACCTTCGAGGCGGACAAAACGCTATACCTCAACGCGGACGCGGAAGTTGCCGTGGCGGCGACGAAATCCTACGTTTGCCAACTGCTTGCGCTGTACGTCATCGCAAAAACCTGCCTCGGTCAAACGCCGTCGCAAAGCGAAATAACCTCGCTCGTGCAAGACGTTCGCATTGCGAGCGCGCAGTCGCTGTACGAAGAAAAAATCAAGAAAGCGAATCTGTTTTTTATCGGCAAAGGACTCGACTTCGTGACGGCGAGAGAGGGCGCGTTGAAGTTTAAGGAAATCACCTACAAAATGACGGACGCATATCAGTCGGGCGAACTCAAACACGGCACGATTGCCCTAATTGATTCAAAGAGCGTAGTCACCGTGATTGCGACGAATCCACAAGACAAAGAGCGCACGGCGGCAAGCGTGAGCGAATTGAAATCGAGGGGCGCGTACGTCATTGCGCTCACGTCGATAGGCGACGTCGGCGCAAGCAAGACGTTCGTTTTGCCCGATTGCAAAGACGAATTGCTGTACCCGATTTTGTCGGTTATTCCCCTTCAATCGCTTGCGCTGACAACCTCGCTTTGTATGGGACTTAACCCCGACAAACCGAGAAATCTCGCAAAGAGCGTAACCGTAATATAACAAAAAAGCATCGGTACGGCACAGACAAAAAGAGGCAATATATTTATAGAAAAAGGCAACTGATAACGTTGCAAAAACATACAAAAACGGCACTTTATGTGCCGTTTTTGTATATATAAACATCGGTTATAGCGTTATAGATTCAGATTCTTATCGAGCCATTCTGCAACTTTCTGACAATCCTCGTTAAGCAAAATATCCGCTTGCGAATCGAAATAAGTGCTTGACTTGTTTATCACCGCCGTGACGTCGCCCGTGAAATATCCCACGAGTCCCGCGGCGGGATACACGACCAAAGACGTGCCGACGACGATGAGCATATCCGCTCGCTGAATGGCTCTGATTGCGCCGCGCAAAACTCGCTCGTCGAGGTTCTCGCCGTACAAAACGACTTCGGGTTTTATTATGCCGCCGCACTCGTCGCAATGCGGCACGCCCTCGTGCGATACTATATAATCCAAATCGAAAAACTTGTGGCAACGCTCACACCTGTTGCGCTCAATCGAGCCGTGCAATTCAAACACCTTTTCACTGCCTGCCGCTTGGTGCAAACCGTCGATGTTTTGCGTGACTATACCCTCGATTTTGCCTTCCTTTTCAAGCCTTGCCAAAAGCAAGTGCATTGCGTTGGGCTTTGCGTTTTTATATATCATTTTGCTCTTGTAAAAATCGTAAAACTCTTTGGGGTGCGAGATGAAAAAGTCGTGCGAAATTACGGTTTCGGCAGGATAGTTGCCAAACGGCGTGGAATACAGTCCGTGCGCACTGCGAAAGTCGGGTATGCCGCTCGGAACGGACGCGCCCGCGCCCGTCAATACGGCTATACGTCGTGATTTTTCGATTGCCGCTTTCAAATCGTTCAACGCGGCGATTGTTCTGTCGCTAAACTCGTTTGCCATATGCACCACCTTCCACACTTAAATTATATCACTTGAAAAACGGCAATACAAGTGGTATAATTTCATAATTGCGAGGTGAGTTTATGTTCAACAAAGATATGTATGCGCTTGGAAGCAAACGCTCGTCGATAAGAGAATTGTTTGAATACGGCAAACAACGCGCCGAAAAGGTCGGTAAGGAAAATGTGTTCGACTTTTCGCTCGGCAATCCCAACACACCGCCCCCCGATTGCGTGAAAGAGGCGATTTTGTCGCTTACAAACGAAAATCCCGTTGCGCTTCACAGCTACACGACGGCGCAAGGCGGCAAAGGCGTGAGAGAGGCGATTGCAAACAACATACGCCGTCGTTTCGGCGTTGACGCAAGTGCGGATTATATCTATATGACTTGCGGCGCGGCGGCTTCCCTTTGCATAACCCTTCGCGCGCTCAACGAACGTAGCGACGAATTTGTAATCATCGCCCCGTACTTTCCCGAATACGAAGTTTTCATAAAAGCGGCAGGCGGAACGCCGGTTGTCGTACCTTTTGACGAAAAGGACTTCACCCCGAATCTCGCCGCGCTCGAAAACGCCATAAACGAAAGGACGAAAGCAGTTATCGTCAATTCACCCAACAACCCGAGCGGCGTCGTGTATTCAGCCGAAACGATTGCGAAAATATCCGAGATTTTGAGCAAGAAAAGCGCGCTTTTCTCTCACCCGATTTTCATAATCTCGGACGAGCCGTATCGCGAACTTGCCTACGACGTCGAAGTGCCGTATATAATGAATTTTTACGACAACGCAATCGTGTGCTACAGTTATTCAAAGAGTTTTTCCTTGCCGGGTGAGCGCATAGGCTATATTGCGGTAAATCCGAAAGCGAGCGGCGCAAAAGATTTGTATCTTGCAATATGCGGCGCGGGCCGCGCACTCGGTTACGTTTGCGCCCCGAGCACCTATCAGCGAGTGGTCGAAAAGTGCGTGGACGCTCTGCCCGACCTCGATTTTTACCGCACGAATCGCGACTTGCTTTATAACTCTTTGACGAAAATCGGCTATACTTGCGTACGTCCCGACGGCGCGTTTTATCTTCTCGTCAAGGCACTCGGAAACGACGCTACCGTCTTTGCGGACAAAGCGAAACGACTCGGATTGCTGCTCGTTCCGTGCGACGATTTCGGCGCGAAAGGCTACGTTCGAATTGCGTATTGCGTAAGCCTCGACGTCATAAAACGCTCGCTTCCCGCATTTGAAAAGTTGTATAACGAATACAAATAAAACCGGTTGTAACGGTATAAACAAAAGCCCGACGGTATCAGGGTTTTTGTCGGGCTTTCGAAAAAGGAATAAACGTGGACAAACCACTATGTCGTCGAGCAAACGCTCGGTTGAAAACGTCAGGACGCTTTGCGCATAAGGCTTATACGCACGAACACGATTTTGCCGTCTTTGGTTGCGATTTGCGAATTGTTGACTCTCGATTGATTGTTGATATGCGTCATATAAAATTTCATTTTCTTTTTCCTTTGCAAGCGTCGTATATTTCGTTTTCTCTCTTGCTTGCAAGCATATGATATGCTATACTGTGTACCGAAATCGGTACATCAAACGATTTTTATAAAAAATTTTACGAAAAAGGAAAAATTATGGCACTCGAAGCGAAAAAGACTCTGATTATGCGGATATATCAAATTCTCGACGAATACAGCGACGATGAACATCCCTTGACGCAACAAAACATAATCGACATATTAGAGCGCGACTACGACATACCCTGCGAGAGAAAGGCGGTTGGCAGAAACGTGTCCTATCTCAAAGAGATGGGATTCGACATCGAATCAACCGCAAACGGAACGTATCTTGCTTCTCGCAAACTCGAAAACGCCGAACTTCGCCTACTCATCGACAGCGTACTTTCGTCGAGAAACGTCAATTCCATCCACTCGGAACAGTTGATAAACAAACTTATAGCGCTGGGCGGTCGCAACTTCAAATCGCACGTCAAGCACGTTTATTCCGTCAAAGATTGGGATAAGTCGGACAACAAGGCGTTTTTCTACAACATCGATGTCATAGACGAGGCTATCGAGCAAGGCAAGAAAATCAGTTTCAACTACAACAAAATCGGGCTCGACAAAAAGTTGCACGTTTCAAAGCCGCACGTCGGCTCGCCATATCAAATGCTTCTGCACAATCAACGCTACTATCTTATGATGTTCGACGAGATGTTCGACGAAGTGGGATTCTACCGTATGGACAAAATCACCGACATCAAAGTGCTTGACGACGACGCAAAACCATTGCGCGAGAACGTCGGGTTCGAAAAAGGCATAGACTACAAGCGTATCGCAACGTCTTTGCCGTATATGTACAACGACGCGCCCGTCGCGATAACCCTCAAATGCTGGATAGGTATGGCGGACACGCTCTACGACTGGTTCGGCACGAATTTCACCGCAAAGAAACTCGACGACAAATATTTCGTCGCGACAATCGTCGCAAGCGAGAAGGCTATGCTCTACTGGGTGCTGCAATACAACCGCAACGTCGAGGTGCTGTCCCCCCTCTCTTTGCGCGAAAACGTGGTCGCAAAACTCAAGAAAACGCTCGCTTTGTATGAAAACGATTGATTTTTAATGTTTGAATAATTCGCTTTTCGGTTGCTTTTCTTAGCCAACGCAACTATAATGCAAGCGGATTTAAAACAAACGGTACACGATTATGAACAAAAACATTTTGTCAAGATTGTATAGGCACGGCGTTCAACTTATGGCGGTGGGTATCGTAACCGGCATTTTTTCGGGTATCGTCGTGACGTTTTTCAATATCGCGGCGGATTTGTTCTCGAAGTATTCAAAGGACGTCTACGCTCTTGTGCGCGAAAACCCCGCTTTCGTGCCCTTGCTTTTCGCCGCGCTTGCAATAATCGCTTTTGCAATCGCTACGGTTTCAAAATTCGTTCCTATGGTTCGCGGAAGCGGTATTCCCCAAACGGAAGGCGCGGCAAGAGGTTTGCTCGAACTCAAATGGTACAAATCCCTGCCCGCTATGGCGGCTTCCTGCCTCGTGTGCATACTGTCGGGCTTGACTGCCGGTGCGGAAGGTCCGAGTATGTTTATCGGCGCGACTTGCGGCGATGGCACGAGCAAACTTTTGCGCTGTACGGATATGGAAAAACGCTATCAAATCACGGGCGGCGCGTGCGCAGGTCTTGCGGTCGCTTTCAATGCTCCGCTTACGGGAATCACGTTCGCCTTCGAAGAAGCGCACAGACGCTTTACGCCCGCTATCTTCATTTGCGCATTCTCGTCTGTGCTTAGCGCAATCATAACAAGAAACGCCCTTTACGGATGGATGAATATGCCCGTCGAAGGCACTCTTTCCTCGTTCAACCTCATTCAGATTCCCCTCAAAAGTTACGGATTCGTTGCGCTTGCCGCCGTGGTGAGCGGGATTTGCGGATTCGGATTTTACAATCTTTGCTTGTTGTCGAAAAAACTTTTCGCGAAAATTCAAACGAAAAACGCTCTTACGACAACCTATCTCAAACTGCTGTTCCCGTTTATATTCGCAGGCGTTTTCGGGCTCATCACCTCTTCAGTTATGGGCGGCGGCCACTCGTTTATCGAGTCGTTGGGAACACACGGAGGAACGACAGAGCAAAGCGTTGCGATCATATTCTCGTCACCCGTCGTTGTTACGCTTATTCTCGTACTCGTAATGCGAGTTATCGCCACTGCGCTCAATCTCGGCGCGGGCGTGCCTTGCGGAATATTCATTCCTATGCTCGCAATAGGCGCGTGTATCGGCACGCTCGTGGCAAAACTCGGCGTCGTTTGGGGTATGCCTGCCGAATACGCAGACTGCATAGTTATGATTTGTATGGCAACGTTCTTTGCCACAATCGTCAAAGCGCCGCTTACGGCAATAATTATGGTCGTGGAACTCACGTGGCAATTCACTCTGCTCGTGCCCGTCGTCTTGGGCGTGTCCTTCGGATATATGGTGAGCGAAGTGTGCGGCGCAAGGTCCATTTACGACGAACTGCTCGACAGTATTCTCGACGAGCAGCACGTTCACCTCACCAAACAAACGTACGTCGCAACCGTCGAGGACGGCTCGATTGCTATGCACAAACCCATTCGCGACGTGCTTTGGCCGAGCAACTTGCTCATACGTTCGATAAAGCGCGACGGCGTTTCAATCGTTCCCTCGTCGGATACGGTCTTGCAAGTCGGCGACGAATTGAGCATACAAGCCGAATGTGTGGACTACGACAACTTCAAAGTGTCCGTGGACGAAATCGTAAAACCGAGGAAACGCCTTTTCTCGAACAAAAAGCATAAATCAGAATCGAAAAAAATCGGATGATTCATCAATATCGTAAGTTTATTGCATTGTTTTCTCAATAGATAACCATGTCTTTGCTCAAAAGCAGCCTTAAAAGAGGCTGTTTATTTTTAGAATTTGGCTTATTGTTTAAGTTCAGATTGCTTTATTTCCTTAACAAAACGGTTTGGAAAAGATAGTAAAGACATATCAACTATGCGTAAGCGTTATTGATTTGCGAAACGCATTAGGCGTCATAGATGTATATCTTTTGAAAATACGATGAAAATACGCAGGATCTTCAAAACCTACTATTTCGGCAACTTTGCCGACCTTTAAATCTGTTTGCAACAAATAATTTTTTGCTTTTTCAATACGATACGCAGTAATGTAATCGCCGACATTTATTTTCATAATGCGCACGAATAACTTTGAAAAATAGTTTTCGCTCACGCAAGACAACTTGGCAAGTTGTGCGGAAGTAATTTTTTTTGAATAATTGTTGTGGATATAATCAACCGCTTTTTTCACTCTGTCGTCAACTTTGTTAGATTCAACACTTGCAGTTGCGATTTTGAGCATTATGTCCAAACTAGACAAATTGTTGACCATCATCTCGACGAGTTTTGTCGCCGCATAGTATCTTTCTTTCTCAACGACTTTAAGTTCGCTGTATAGTTCCGTCAACCTATCATCGAACTTTTCCTTGGGATAAACATAATCCACATGATCGTTAATATCGACGCGCACTTCTCCGCCGCAAACGGCTGCGACATATTCTCCGTTTATAAAAATCGGCACGACGAATTCCAAAATGTCGTACTGGCATTTGAAAAAATGCGTCCTCTTGCTCTTTGCTGCCGCTATTGCGGAATGGACGATGCAGTCTACGCATGTGAACGCAACTTGATGGTCTTTTCTTGCCTCTTTACAAAACTCCGCCTCGTTCATCGGACTTATTATGACTTTCCCGAGCGGATCAAGCACCGAAAAAGCCAATCCTGTTGCCTGTGCGGCATAATTCAGTGCCTTTTTAAATTTTTCTATATCGATAAATTCTTCGAATCTACTTGCCATAAACACCTATAAATTGCATTTTCTCATCTTTTATTACATTTTGTTGTCTATTTTTTACAATTTAATTTTACACCAATTGAGCAAGATTGTCAATTGTAATTATTTTTTACAAATTGTATATTTAAATCGACAACACCGTCGTAAAGCAGAAGCTGACGGTTAAAAATTAAAAAAATAAAATTTATATAAGGAGAAAAATTATGGACTACGTAAAAAACAGCATCGTTACTTTCTGCAAAAAAAACAAGGTCAACCTTATTTTTCTTGCAGTATGTTTGCTTGTTATTCTCGTAAGCAGTTTCTGTGCGTCTTGCGTTCAATCTAACGGCTTCACCGTAACGGTAACCGATTTGAGAGACGCAACCAACACAGGAAGCATCACGACCACCAAAGCGAATGAGGACGGAAGCACAGCGGAAGTCGAAACCGCAGTTAAAGGTAACGTCGTTTCGGGCATTTTGTTTGTTCCCAAAAACGCAAGCAAAGATAATCCGCTTCCCGCAGTCGTACTCACGCACGGCTATCTAAACAACCGCGAAATGCAACTGCAAAACGCAATCGAGCTTGCACGTCGCGGGTTTATCGTGCTTACCGTCGACCGCAAAGGACACGGCAATTACAACAACAACGACAATAAAAATGCCATGATGGCGACCGACGGATTGTATGACTCTGCCAAATACCTATATAACCTTGACATCGTGGATAAGTCCAAAATAGGCATTTCGGGTCACTCTATGGGCGGATATACAACAGCCGCAACTCTCGCTGCCGACAAGGATATCGGAATTGTTTCTGCGGGACTTATGCAGGCATGGAGTTCGTTTATGGGCGCAGGTGCCGATGTTTCCGTCGGTTTTCTCAAAGCCAAAGACGATGAATTCTTCTTCACTACAAAAGAAAACGGCGGAACGATTTCGCGAGACTACCTCAACACAGCAACCGCGAAAAAATTCCTGGGGCTTACACCGGAAGACACAATTGTGAACAAAGGCATCTATAAGCAAACCGCAGAGGGCGGCGTACTTGTCACCACGCAAGGAGGGCAAGCTGTCGACGGAACATTCAGAGCAATTTATGAAATTCCCGGCGTTCACCCTCAAAACCATGAATCCGTCGACGGCGCAAGTGCTGTTGTAAATTTCTTCTACAACGCATTCGGCACTCCGTCGGGGCACAAATATCTTGCCGAGAGTCATCAGACATGGTGGGTTAAGGAGATGTTCTCTCTTCTCGGTCTCATCGCTGTCATTGCTATGATCTTCCCTCTCGTAGGGCTTCTTCTTAAAACAAGATTTTTCAAAACCATCGCCGTCGGGCAACAAGTCGTCAACGAAAACGGCGAAATGGTGTGGGTCGGCAACAAACCGATCGATCCGACTCCGTTGCGCGGCGTACAAAAGAATCTGACCTACTGGATAGGCGCAATAGCTGTCGCAATCTTTTCGGGACTTACAATTCGCCCGATATGCACGGAATTCGGCGAAAAATTCTTCCCTAATACGCAACTTTATCCGCAAGATACAACCAACTGGGTCTGCATATGGGCAGTATGCACCGCACTCTTTGCTCTTGCCGTGGTGTTGTTCCTTTGGGCTGTCAACGGCGTAGTAAACCGTTTCAGATACAAAGAAAACGCACCTCGCTTCACAGAAAATCCGTTTGCGGCAGGCAGAATTCCGACAGGTTTTGTTGGTCTTGCAAAAACATTCCTTCTCGGCATAATCGCAGTGGCAAGCGTTTATATCGTCACTTACATAAATTGGCAGATATGGACGGTCGATTTCAGAATTTGGACTCTGGCAATCAAAGTTTTCAACATCGAAATGTTGCCTACAATGATGAGATATGCTCTTTTCTTCGGCATATTCTTCAGCGTCAGCGCACTCTTCAACGAAGGCTTCAGAGCAAAGAATATCCCTGAATGGGCGACGATCCTGATCAATATATTCTTCAACATCATCGGCGTGCTTTTGATGATATCGATCCAATACGGCGTATTCACGACATCCGGCGTCTTGTGGCAAAAAGACATGGCACTCGGCTATATAGTGCTCATCCCGATGGTTCCTATTCTTGCAGTCGCAACGGTGATCTCGAGAAGAATAACGGCAAAAACAGGAAATATTTGGCTCGGTGCAATCATCAACACGCTTTTGTTCACGATGATGACCTGCGCAAATACTGCGGCGTCGTTTGCATATGTGCTTGGATAAACTGTACTTCCCCCCCCTTTAGCACATATAATGTGCAAGAGTATCGGCACTTAAAGTGCCGATACTCTTTTTGTAAGGGGTGAATTATACTTTCAAGTGCAACACCTGTAAAAATAAAAACAGTTTATACGAATCTCCGGCAACCACCGCGAAGGGCAAATAAAATCGAGTAATATGGCAACGGGTTCGAATCTCACTTAGCCGTGTAATGAGATCAGAACCCGTAAAATGACGAAAAAATGAGTTTGTGGATTCGAATCCCGCTCGGTGACGCAATGAGATTTGAACCCGTAATTTCATTGTTCCGCGTCGGAAACTTCAAATACAAGTATGGCTTTTGCCGAAAGGGTAACGGAAAACGTTATGAGTTTCCAACCTTTTTCGGCATATTCGTTTGCAACCTTTTCAACTTCTTCTGCCATTTTGTTGGCGCATGGGTTGTATTTTAATACGACCGTTTTATATTTCATAAAAAACTCCTTTTTCTTATTATTATTCTTTTGCAAGTTTATGCTGAAAAGTTAATGTGTACAATCAATAATCAACCTATCCTTAAACCGAAATTTATTGAATCGCCTCTACAATTTGATTCAGAGAATCGTAATCGACAAAATCAACTTTTTTGTTGTAGGTTTCTATAAACGCCTTATCTTCTTGCGTAAGACTTTCGGTTGGCTTGCTTTTAACGGAACGATATACCATTTTCATCATAATCTTGTGCTTGAAATGCAATTTACCGTAATCTATGCCGCCTCTTAAGTGAAAAACGGATAAAGATTTTAACAAATGCTCCGGCACTTGTTTTATTACGGAATTTCTGATATTCTTTATATTTTCTTTATCGGATACATCCGCCAATCCCACCGTCACGACAATCAACTTTGTATTCGGAGATAAGTCTTTAACCGTACTCTTTAACCCTTTAATGCCGCTTGCGTATAAAGCACCGAAATAGATTATTCTCTCATAATCCGCTAAAGTTTTTATATCCTCATAGCCGATAACGGGGAAATGCGTCATTTCCGCAAATTTTTCCGCATATCGCTTTGTTGTGCCATACTGACTGCCGTATATAATCAAAGTGTTCATATATTATTTCTTGCAATTTTCGGTTTATTTGCCCATAGAATTCGATTTATTCGCTTTTTGCTCTATTCGTAAATTCACCCGTCATTTTCGTAGGGCAATATATCCGACGGCTTCTAACGTTTAAGATTCCCGTTCAGCCAAAATTCCTCCATGACCGAATTAAATTTTTGAGGTGCGTCCATATTCACACAATGTCCCGCGTTTTCAAAAACAATCACACTGCATTGCGGCTCGTTTTTCTTCCATGTTTCTATGGCTGATAATTCCATAGGAATATCGTGCTTTCCGCAGCCGATCAGCAAAGGATATTTTCTTTGTTTTGATTGATGAACATTTACCATACTGCTTAAAGACGATAAATACCTGAACGATTTCTTCGGGAATTGAACATTCATCTCATAAAAATTCCGCTGAGCCTGCAAAGTATAGGCAGATATTTTCATATTCGACTTCGCAAACCATTTGATTGAAAATAAGGCTTTGATCATCATAAGCATCTGTGATTTACCGTTTTTCTTTTGCATTTCGACGTCGAAATTATTTATATCGTAACCGCCGAAGCAGGCAAGCGACTGTACGACTTCCGGATACCGATTAGCAAAGTCTTGAGCCAATATAGCCCCTAACGAAATCCCGACAATATGTATTTTTTTAATATTTTCCGCCTTCAGAATTTTGTATATCCACGCCGACATATTGCATATGCCGTCGCCTTTTCGGGTTTTCGTCGATTTACCGTGACCGATAATGTCAAGAGTAATAATATTATACTTATCTTGAAAATAGTCGACTTGTGTTCGATACATATTGTGATTTACAAAGGCAGCGTGTATAAAAAGCACCCACTCTGCATTTTCTCTGCTGCTGATGTAATAGACAACAGGCGCTTTATCTAAGCGGTATTGTTCCATATTTCATTATTCCTCACTTTTCTTAAACAAACGACCAAAGCCGGTCGGCAAGAAAATCCGATTTTCGAGCGCTCTCCGCAATATGTTCGGCGGACAGTTCATCGGGCAGTCCGGCACGTCGGACGCCATTGGTATATTTTGCGTCAATGGGCGCGAAGCCGGAGAAAGATAATGTGAGCATATCGTCGGATTTTACATTCTTTCATTTTATTGTTTCGACAGCCGAACCGCCGCACAACCCTAATGCGACCATTTTATATCTCATATCGGCACTTTCACATTTTTCTTAAATTATACGGTTTTTTTGTATAATGCGCTACCTGCTTTTTTGTAATTTATTTGTAATTTTTATGCAAAGTCAGCATATAAAAATTAGTTTTTATTGCTTTTCGACATTATTACCGTCATTTGCCTGTAATTGTTTTTCGGGTGCAGACTGCTTGGCGAGAATGACATTAACTTTATCGTACAATGCCTCTTTCGGTTTTCAGATTGACTTTATAGTCGTTTTCTACTCTCCTGCGACTTTTTCTTCCTGACGGTTTTGGCTCATCATACTCCTTTAATTATTTAGGGAACAATTTATAGCGGAATTATATCATTTTGCCCCCTAAAATACAAACAATTATGTCATTTACCTTTCTGTTTAATTAGTAAGATAAGAAACAATTAGATTGTTATGCGACGATAGCCGCCACTAAGGGCAAATAGAAACGAGTTTATTATGGCAACGGGTTCGAATCTCACTTAGTCGTGTAATGAGATTTGAACCCGTAAAATGATGAAAAAATGAGTTTGTGGGTTCGAATCCCACTCAGTGACGTAATGAGATTTGAACCCATAATTGTAAAAAAAAGCACCCAACCGAACTTTTGTGGGGTTCAGTTGGGTACAACTTGGCGGAGCGTTAATAACGTAAATCGAATATTAAATTTTATAATTCAATACTACTATATGCTTCGCCTCTGCCTTAAACCGATTCTTTATATTAACAGCATAATTTTTATAATACTCATCGATTATATAATCACCATAAAGTTCTTCGGTTAAAGGAGTCTTGCCGATTATCATCATTGCTTTGCATTTTAATTTTTTGAAATCATTAGCTAAGCGCCGGTGTTGTTCTTCATCAAATCCATTCATCATATCAATGTTTCCATAATCGTTAAAAATACAGTCATATGGCGGGTCTAAAAACATAAAATCGTCAGCTGATGACATTTCAAATATACGTGCATAGTCTAATTGATAAATTTTTGCTTTTTGCAAAAGCTTGCTATGCTCTTCAGTAATGATTTTTGTGTTAAAATTAGGGTAGTGACCAAAAGGAACATTATAATCACCATTTTGATTATAACGAATCATTCCAGAATATGCTGTTTTGTTAATAAAATAATATAGAACACCATCTAAATATGCGCTAGGAATTTTTCCATTATACATATCTCTAATTAGATAGTATAATGCTTCATTTTTATTTTCAACACGTTCTGTTGTATCAGACTTTAATGCTCTAAATAATTTCTGGTTGGTTTCATAAGTATCTTGCAACAAGTCAAGCTGATTTCTCAAAATCGAAAATTCATCTCGAACATTATAATAAAAGGCAATTAACTTCTCATTTATGTCATTTATAATTGCTTTCTGGGGTTCTAAGTAAAAATACAAAGCACCGCCACCAAAAAACGGTTCGATGTACGTTGAAAACGACTGTGGTATGTATTTTTCAAATCGTGCAATCTCACGAGATTTTCCGCCTCTATATTTAAGCAATGGATTCATTTTTCACCTCATTATGCTGATAGCCAAGTTAATGCTTTTTCCTGTACTGCATTAAACCATTGTTTCTCATCCATAGATTTTTCAGCTGAGTTTTTTGCAAAATCAAATAGCCCTTTTATATGTTCTGGCGTTGGAACAAACTTTGCGGAGTAGGAATTTTCTACCATTTTCATAAACACTTCAAGGGGTAATGGAACAATTATAGATTTTCCGCCGTAATATGAAATGTTTGTCTTTGTCAATGTGTAGAAATGAGCAACACACGCTTCATTTATTTGAGGCGCAATAAATAAACAAAATGCTTCTTTATTAGCAGTCTTTTTGTATTTTGCTAAATGCCTTGCTACTGGCTCACCTTCTGTTTCATATTGCCGTTGTCCATTTTGCATAGTAACTTCTACTGTTAAACCAAACTCGCCATAATCACAAACTATGTCCGCAACGTTTCCACTCGCCGTTGATAATGGTTGTCCAGCGTCATCAATTTTAAAATTTCCTGTTATACAACCTCCATCTAACATAGTCATTGCTCTCCAAGTATTCCATTCCAGCATAAGAGGGATATCATATAATTCGTCGGAGATTATTTCATTATATGTATCAATGACTTCGTTGTATAGACTATATGACTTTAATTTTTTAATTTGCGCTTGAACAATACTGTTTTTATTTTCATCAATTATATCATCCCTTAAATCTTTGAGTTGTTCGACATCTAAACATTCAACTTGATTTCTAGTCTTTTCGCTATGCCGTAAAATATAATCAATAAGATTATCTTTATTGTCCGTATACAGTTTAGGCACGCAAGAATTAAATAAATAATTCTTATATGCTACCATATTTTCAACAAATACTGGCGTTCTATCGATGTTTGATAAAATATAATCAACATCTGCTATTTTATCAGGCATAATAGATATAGAGCGTCCTTTATGAGAAATGGCAACTAAGCCAGTCGCTCTTAGGTATCTAAAACAAGCATCTGTATAATCTCTGAGATTACTTCGTTTAGTATTGATAAATTTTTGCAATGTATTATCAGTAGATTCGCGTGTTTCTAATCTGTTATTAGCAATCTCTTCCGCATATATTTCTCTCAACTCACGGATGACAATGCTGCGATAAAAACGTTTATAATTCCCAGCATTATGTTCTTTTTCATTTCTAAATGCAAGGATTTTATTAACTATTAAGTCAAATTTATGAAAGTCAGTTAACTGCATTGCAAAAATACACATCTCATCGAATGTGATTGTTTCTAACTGCTTAATTAAGCGCAAGATTTCCAAATAAGGTTTAACCCAAAAAGTATTATTCTCACCCTGAATGTGATACGGGGACGGCAATTGAAATTTTAGCAACTGCCTTAATAATATTTCTTCTTTTCGCTTATTTAAAACAAAAAGTTTACCAACTTCTGTTAGTTGAATATTAGGGTTAAGATTGATAAAACCAAGCGACTTTGGAGCACGATTTATTCTATCCCTGGCACTAAATGCAAGGTCACCATTGAATCCCTCGCCCTCGAAATTAGGGTCTTTTGCCAATAATTCAATGAAAGCAGTTTGAGTGTTTTTATTCCATATTTTACCCGAAAAATTGTCTGCCAACAAAGATATCTCGGGTATCATTTTCAATGGAGAGCGTGGAGATGTCGTAAAAAATAAAGTTTTTCCATTCAATCGTTTGGACATAGTATTTCACCTCTTGAAATATTATACCATAAAAAATATTTTTTTTCAACTGCTATTGAGTTTGCAGACGTAGAATTTCTAAAAAACTTCAAATGGCACTTTGGCGGGTGCTTGACTTATACAAGCGCGACGCTTCGCGTCGCGGTCAAGCACCCGCCAAACAAACTCACTGAACTCGGATAAAAAGGTCAACTCAAAGCCGAGCGAAACGGGGCGTTCGCCGCTAAACCGCTTGGCGAATCGCCCCGTAATTCTTCGCTCGTCGGCATATTTTGAGTTTTAATCCTTTTATATCTTCCGAGTGTTTTTCGGTTGCGTTTTGTTTCGGGCGGTGTTTTCCTGCGCCGTCATTTTTTACTACCGCAAAAACCATTTTTCAGTCCTGTTCGAGTATGACTTTACTCCCTGAAAACGTCAAAAATCCACGCAAAACCTACTTCAACCCATTCACGCTTTTTAATTGGCGTGTGATATAATCGTAGATGTTACAACGACATCACATTTTGGTACATTTCGGTCACATCGATGTTCTTGTGTTTGCCCAATTCCCGTGGTATAGTTGTAACCGTTAAAACAAAAACGCAAGTATGGATAAGTCGGTGGTAAACGTCGGACTATACGCGTATACAACACAAAGTATCCGCTAATTGCCCGTAAATGCTACGTTTAGTTACTTCCGCTAAAATTTTATTTGTGGTATAGTTGTAACGCAATCGAATAGTCAAAGGCGTATAGCAAGAATAGCAAGCCGAGTTTTTTAAGTCAAGAGCGAACTAACTATCAAACGGCGTAAGGACAGATAGCGAAAAGCATTACACCCGTGAATAACAGGGTCGGAGGCGGCATTTTAAGGGCGAAGTACGAAATTTTACGGTCGTATTACGTCCTTTTTCTATTCCTTTTTTGTGAATGCGACAAAGTTTCTCGTATTTACGAAATATTATTTTCTCGAAGTCGCAAAAATCTTGCGAGTTCGGGTAATAAAATCTATTCAAAAAAAGGAGGACGAAAAAATGCTACAAACAAACCTAAAAGTCGTAGCCGTCGGCGAGCCTGATTTAGAGGCGTTGACTGACGGCGAAAAACGCACTTTCTTTGAAAGCATATTTTCAAGGATAGTCGAACTGCACCAACAAACGCAAACCGAAAACAAAAACGAAACCTGACTTAAAAGCCGAAAAATTACGCATTAAAAACTTAATAAAACAAACCGAGTAAATAGAAAAATATTAAATTAGAAAATAACGCTAAAAAGCGAAAACATAAACGAAATGAAAGGAACTGAACGGAAATCTATTTATGACTTAAACTAACCGAATTGAACTGAATTGAATTGTAATTAAACCGAACTGCAAACGGCAGAGTATGAAATTGTATGGTGTTTCGTATTCTGCCGTTTTTTTATTTTCTTTCGCCATACAAAAAAATCTAAATCACAAGGAGTAAAAACTATGAACTATGCAAATATGAAAATCTATTTTGACGGCGGTCATTACGTCGGAATACCGCAGGGAGCGTTTCCGAGCGGAAAAGGCTGTAAAAGGCGCGCCGTTAAACCTATGAAACAACAATCGACGGCAGACGTAACGCCGCCCGAAACACCGAAAGAACGCTTTGAAACGGCATATAAAGAAAGTCAATCGTTACCAAAGCGAGAACGCAAGGCTCATATAAAAGCCGCTTTGAAAGACGATTTCAAGGATAAAGCCGAATTAAACGCTTTCGTCGAAAAACACGCCGAACGAATGAAAACCAACGCCATAAAGCGCAAAGTAAGGCTTATGCGAAAGTTGCGTTTGCAGGATTGGAACTATTTCGTAACTTTTACTTACTCGAACGAACTTCACACCGAGGAAACGTTCCGCAAAAAGTTAAGCAACACTCTGAAACACCTTGTCGCTCGTAACGGTTGGAAATACGTCGGAGTATGGGAACGCGGCGAAGATACGAACAGGCTACATTTTCACGGCACTTTCTATATTCCCGACGGCAAAATGATAGGAAAACTCGAAGAAGTTAAAGACTACGACACGCGAAACCACCATATGCAAACGACATACCAAAACACACATTTTCTGAAACAATTCGGGCGTAACGATTTCAAGGATATTGCCACGCAGGACGATATTTCCGAGGCGGCGAAATACATAACGAAGTATATGGAAAAGTCCGGCGAGCGTTTAGTCTACGGCGGAAAATTGCCGACTTACTTCCGCTCGGACGTTTTGGACGAAGATGTAGTTTGCACTTTCGGAGTTGACGACCGCAAAGTGTTACTTTTCGATAACTTCACCTGTATCAACGAGGGCGAAATACTCGGAAAGGTAAGCAAAAAAATTATATCGCAGTTGCCGCATTGCAACTAATTAGTCTTTCGGATCGGGAAAGGTTAAACGAAAACGACTTTTTCGTCAAGGGTAAAGTGCATTGCTTGACGCAACCCTTGACGGAAAAGAATTAAGACAAAATGCAAGCAAAATTTGCATACGTTTCCGTTTTCTCCGTTCCCGTCGAAAGACAAATCTACAAAATAAAATTAAAGGAGTAACAAATTTTGAAAACAGCAGTTATTTATGCTCGTTATTCGAGCGACACTCAAACGGAACAGTCCATAGATGGACAACTCCGTGTATGCAACGAGTATGCGAAAAACAACGACATACTCATTTTAAGAACCTATATAGACCGTGCTATGACGGGTACTAACGACAATCGTCCCGACTTCCGTCAGATGATAGAAGATAGCAAAAAACACGATTTCAGTATCGTACTCGTTTACAAATTCGACAGGTTTTCGCGTAATAAATACGAAACCACAAAACACAAGAAAACGCTTAAAGATAACGGCGTTAAAGTCGTTTCCGCTACCGAATATATTCCCGACAGTCCCGAGGCGATTATACTCGAAAGTATGATTGAGGGCTACGCCGAATATTACTCTGCCGAACTTTCTCAAAAGGTAAAGCGCGGTATGAACGAAACAAGACAAAAAGGCAACTTTACAGGCGGAACTATCATTTACGGCTATAAAGTGGAAAACCACAAAGTCATAATTGACGAAGAAAAAGCCGAAGTAGTAAGGTTTATTTACGACCAATACGCGCAAGGCGTTTACGTTAAAGACATAATAAAAACGCTTACCGAAAGAGGTGTTTTCAACCGCGGTAAAAAGTTTGCGAGAAATACCGTCTACAACATACTCAAAAACGAAAAGTATTCGGGTATTTACAGACACGGCAACGAAGTTTTTACAAATATGTATCCGCAAATCGTGCCGACGGAGATTTACGAAAACGTAAGACGAAAAACAGAAACAAACAAATACGGAACGCGTAGTGTTGAAGTCGTGTATTTACTTCGCAATAAAATTAAATGTGGCTACTGTGGAAGTCCTATCTCTGCGGAGTGCGGAACGGCTAAAAACGGACAGAAAATACGCTATTACAAATGTTTAGGACGAAAACACCAAAGCGGTTGTAAAAAATCGCAAGTAAGAAAAGAAATACTCGAAAAATATGTGATTGACAACGTATGCGAGCAAATGCAACGCCCCGAAATATTAGATAAAATGGCAACGTATTTACTGCAAGTGCAGGAAAACCGCATAAAACAAAACTCGGTTCTGACAAATCTCATAAAAGAGAAACGTCAAACCGAGAATACAATCAACAACATTATGCAAGCCATAGAATTAGGCGGACAAAGCGCAACGGTTATGAAACGTATGCGAGAACTCGAAAAAAAGCTGACCGATATAGAAAAGCGACTGACGATTGAAAAATCTCAAACGGCGTTCAGGCTTTCCAAAGAGCAAATAATCGACTATTACAAATCCGCGCTTGAAAAAGAGCCGCTACAACTGATAAATTACTTCATAAAAGAAATTCAGTTGTATGACGACAAAATGATTATTATCTACAACACCCCAAAGACGATAAACCTTGACGAAAGTCAGGGTTTTTCTTTTTACGACAAAAACGTTAAAATGCCGTATGTAATACAAAACAGAGAATATTACGGACTTAAAGATTTCAGACTTATAATGCGTATCTGACAATTACGCAGACGATTTATTCCACGGTGTTCTTGACCTGAGCCTCTCAGGAGCGTGTCGGTAGGCAAATAAACCGCCAACCGACAGCCCCGAGGGGCTTTTCGTTTGCCTTTGGCAAGATAGCCTGACACACTCCTTTCTCACGTCAAGAACCTTTCGCGGCATAAAACCGTCTGCACCTGCTACGGATAAAGAGATACGAACACACCATACGAACCCCGAAAAGGATAAACCGACGGCACGCCGACAAGCGAAAAACACAGTTAAAACCTGAATTTTCGCAAAAGAAAAACCTAACCCGAACACTTTCGTATTCGATTTAGGTTTTGATTGGCGGAAGCGGTGGGATTCGAACCCACGAACGAGTTACCCCGTTACCGCATTT